>Ga0316608_1000039_pt1 | contig 75177 bp, 59 predicted proteins | sample MIS2016152B_MG_FD_207673 | JGI IMG/M metagenome (GOLD analysis project Ga0316608, IMG submission 207673) | Microbial mat bacterial communities from Middle Island sinkhole, Lake Huron, Michigan, United States - MIS.2016.152B | ecosystem: Environmental > Aquatic > Freshwater > Lake > Sediment... | reverse complement strand
GGTTTTAAACTTTTTTATCAATTTTTCAATTGAGGGATCATATATCCCCCTATATTATATGCAATTTTCCTTTCTCATTATAGCTTCATAATGAATACTTTAATACCTCTTAGATTGAGGGCTATGCTCTAAAGGGGAAGATTCTAACCCACAGATCTTTGAGATTCTCCCAAATGAGGAGTAAGTGGGGTGTGCGGGAAAAAATGAGAGTTTTCTTACTAATACTACATAGCTACTTTTGGATAACATCGTTATCGTAAGCTAAAATATTATCGCGCCAATGCTGAGGAATAGGAATGCTGACCTGGTCTTTTATGGCAAAGCAAACCAGCACAGCTTTACAGGTTGAAAGAATTTCGTCCGTTTGTTCGTTCACCAACTGATGTTCCATGGTCATACTTTTATGGCCAAGAACTGAAACCCTTGATTTGACAAGAATGCGAGTCTTCATAAAAATCGGTTTCAAATATTCAATTGAAACCGAAGCCCCTACAACTCCTATATTGACAAAATCCATATCGAGTTTTACCTCATCAAAATAATTTACTTTTCCCGAATCGTAATAGGTCTGGTAAATGGTATTTGAAACATGTCCCATCATATCTACATCGCTAAAACGAACCTGAATGCGAAGTACATTTTTAAAAAACGAATTGTTATCTATAGCTTCCATCTAAGAAAAATGATTGGCACAATGATAAGGATAATCATTTATATTGAGGATGGTAATATTTCAATTTCTCTATTGCGTTGGTTTCTTTATAAAAAAGTAATAAATATCGCGGTTGCTTTTGGTTCCTTCCCGGTTCGAGGTTAAATACCCCGTTGATTTGTCGTTACTGCAATAATAAAAATAATCGTCGGCAGTTGAATTATAAGGAAATTTTAGGTTTCTGGGAATTTCCCAAAAGTCATTTATAAAAAAGGTAATGAAAATATCATATCCTCCTATCCCATTTAGACCATTTGAGGCAAAATATAATGAACCATCGGGATGCAGAAAGGGCGAAATTTCATTTCCCTTTGTATTAATGTTTTCGCCAAGGTTACGCGCAGCACTCCATATCCCTTTTATTTTGTAGCAAATATATAAGTCGGTTCCGCCAAACCCTCCGGGCATATCGCTGGCGAAAACCAGTATATCAGCGTTGGAATTAATTGCCGGGTGTGTATAATTGTTTCGGGCCTTAAGGCCTAAATCCAATTCAGCCCATTTTGTAAATTTTTGATTCACAAATGCTGAAGTAAATAAAACCAAATAGTTAACCGATTTGCTATTGTAAGAAGGATTGCGATTCGCAGAAAAGAAAACCTCACCTTTTTTAGAAAAGCTAATTGGCCCATTATTAAAACGAGTATTTAGTTTCGAAGGTCTTTGGGGCTTTTCGAATGTAGTATCGTTTATTAATCGTGCTTTATAAATATCGGTATATCTGTTTTCGCTAAAAAGAGCATCTGGTTTTCGGTTCGAAACAAAATACAGGTAATCGTTGTAAGGAATTGCACCAAAATCGTCGTATTTACTGTTCAAAATAAGCTTTACCAAATGGCAGCTATCGGTTATCTGTCCCTGAACCATATCAATGGACGCATTAAATAATAGAAAAAGAAATATAAATGGAAATCGAAGTCCGAAGACGGAAGTCCGAAGGCAGAAGCCTAAAGGCAAAAGCCTCCATATATAAAGAATATGTTTTAATTGATTAATCGCTAATAACCTTTCTATTCTTGTCCTGTAAATTTTTCTTCCCATCTTTTTATTCTAATAAATAGGTGATTCGATTTTTAGCAATTTATTAGCCGGAAAATAAACCAGCGATATTTCATGGGTATTGGAAGTTACATTCGAAAGTTTTGACAGATTCAAATCGTAACTATAATTTAGCTTTACTAACGGCAACACAAAAAATCCAGCATGAATTATAACCATATTAAGATTATGCAGCCCCATTCCAGCAGAAAAATGATCATACCATTTAATTGAAGTCAACATGCCTGTATATAACGGAATGCCTCGGGCAGTGGTAATCACCACATCGCAATTAAGACTAAAACGCTGGTTAAGGCTTTTGGTAAATCCTGTGTTGAAATAGTATTGCCAGTTAAGGGGATTCGTCTCCATGTTTTGTTTAACGTTATTGCCTTCTAAGGTATGGCGGTAAAATGAAGGTATTGATAACCCAACGTAATAATTAGATGCTATGAACAGCCCTCCGGCACCAAAATCGGGCGAAGAACTGGAAATAATACCTACGCCTAAAGAAGGGTCGTTTGGTTGAATTGTTATTGACTGGTTCCAGTTTACCATCTGATTATACCAGCCACCTTTAATACCCATCGATATTTTACCATGATGCACTTTGAAATGGTGAGCATAACAAACTGTCACTGAAGTTTGATTTACCAGCCCAAAATGTTGCCTTGTAGCAGCAAAGCCAATAGAATTATCGAAACGTGGTACAGGTACCTGCCCGTTTATCATATAAGCTGTTGGAGAGCCTTTAACCCCAAGCCATTGGTTTCGATATGAAGTTTCGAAAGCAGGTAACTTGTCGACCCCGCAGAAAGCGGGATTAACATTTAACCGGTTATGCATAATTAACGAGTACTGCGACATCTGCTGGCCATTCGTTAACAAAACAATGTTTGCTGACAAGAAAATGAATGATAGTTGCCATATCAATTTTTGCACACTCATTCTTAACGTTCAATTATGATGTAACCAGCCATTAAATCGTCGATTTCAACAAATGTAAATAGGTAATAATAAACCCCTTCAATTAAATCATTCTCTTCCCTATCATTCTCTCCATGGCGGATCTTGCCATTCCAGGAATTATCGTATTTTTTGTTAATATACACCTGTCTGCCCAACCGGTTAAATATCCTTAATGATGCATTATATAAGGTAATATTCTTCACTTCAAAAAAATCGTTTATTCCATCGCCATTGGGAGTAAAGGTGTTGGGTATAAAAAGTTTTGGTAATGTGGGTTTAACAATTTTAATAAAAAGGGCTGCATCGTCGCATAAAACCGGAATTGTGTTTGTACAGACCCGGTAATAAATAGTATCGTTTCCTCTATAGTTAATCCTGGGAAAATAAGTAACTGTGCCGTTATAATTGTTCACTACCTCTCCATTCAGAGATGGTGTGATATAGGCTAGATAAATAGAATCAGCATCCCCTTTACTGTCGTTAAATAATATATCAATGGTAATATTTTGGTTTGACATTAATTCAAGCGTATCGTTGTTTGCTTTGAAGCCATTCACCTGCGCAGCAGTGTTTATAAAGGATAAATACGTAAAAGCAAAAATTAATCTTTTCAATGGGTTCATTTATAATTATTTTGCTCTCTTAAATTTAACCAATTCATCTGTCTAATTCAATATTTTATAGCTAATTATTTGTATGTGGGTATTGTTTCTTATCGCTCAATTATGTAAATTTTAAATAGTAATCTAAATTGTAATTATAGTTACAAAGCTTTAACAGGTAGTTGAATATAAATAATTTATGGATGAGAAATCTTGGGAAATATTCAAGACTGTGCCTTATAGCATGTCCAATATATTTCTGTACTTGTGAGCAAGATGATTCCGATCGGGTGGTTACCAATATTTCAGAACTTAAAGTAGTCGAAAGTTTTAATTACCCGACGATTCAGGAGGTTGAAGTTAAAATTAGGATTCTCGACAATCAAGGGGTCCCCATGCAAGGAATACCTATTAACCTATATATTCCTAAAAATAATAGTGCCGACAGTTTAGGTATTTTGGCCGAAAAGGGATTTTCCAATGCTCAGGGCTGGCTAATAGCAAAAACAATATTGCCACGATATATAACCAAGATAATAGTCTCTCCCGGTTATATTGGTTTACCTAAAGCTATTATCCTCGATATTTTCGAGGAAAAAGCAATGTGTGTTTTAGGTGGTAAAATAGTAGATTCGAAGACAAGCATTACTCAGGTCTCTAATGTACTAAAAGACCTAAGCTATAAGTATCTGGGCGATTGGGGCGAACTAGGCAAGCCAAAATATTTGCTATATCCCAGAAACATTATAAACAAAGCCTTTCTGGACGAAATAAATGCCATCCTACCCGAGCACCAGAATTTATCCATTAAACGCTCTGACTATTTAAGCAAAATCACTCCCTCGAATTTGACAATTAAAGACAGTGCTGATGTTTATGTAAATTTTATACACGAAGGGACAAATAGTAAAAATACATTGGGTTTTTACACATACCCAATAGGCTCCGAACCATCGAGTTCGAATGAAATTGGCGATATTACCATTGTTTATCCAAATGCATCCTTTGATGGCAGTGGTGGTGCGTTAAGTTTGGGAGATAAAGTTCATCTGGGAAAATTTGGCCCGGGAACCATTCTTGGCTGGTGCCTTCTAAAAGATGCCTGGGATGGAAACGCAGTTGGAAAGGAAAATTATAGCTTATATTCCAACGATAATTTGAACCCCGAAACTAATCCCAGCTTAAAACGCCACACTATTTTGGTAATTAGTGAAAAAAATAACCAGTACATCGTTGGGTTCGAAGATATACGCCGAGATGAAAAAGACTGTGACCAGGATTTTAACGACCTTGTTTTTACTGTTTCCACAAACCCTGTGGATGCTTCTAACAAGGAATTGATCCCGACTATGCCGAAAATAAACGATGCTGATGCAGATGGCGTTTCAGATCCTTTTGATGAATATACGGATGATGCCCTACGCGCTTACAATAATTACTTCCCTTCGCCAACCGGTTTTGCAACCCTCGCCTTTGAAGATTCATGGCCAGAAAGCGGAGATTATGATTTCAATGACCTGGTTATACAATATCAGGTTAACCGGGTTTGCAATGCCCAAAATCAGGAAGTAGCGCTAAATATTAAATTTCTGGTAACAGCTGCAGGAAGCGAACTTCATAATGGTTTTGGAATTCAATTACCCATTGCTGCCAATCTGATAAAAAGCGTAAAAGGGTATGTCATCTCCCAGAATTATATAAATCTAAACCAAAACGGTACTGAGGCCGGAAATAGCCTGGCAACCATTATTGCTTTTGACGATGTTTACAATCTTTTTTCCAATAATCAATCGGATAAAACTATTAATACCGATAAGTCGAATCCATTCATTGTCGCGGATACTATTACCATATCTGTTGCCTTCAATACAGCAATTGAACCGGTAATTCTCGCAGCAATACCCTTTAACCCATTCTTAATTCGAAATAAAAACCGGGAAATAGAAATCCATTTGCCGGGAATGCTGCCAACCAACTTAGCCAATACCGATCTGTTTGGCACGGGTACTGATGCATCAAATCCATTACTTGGTCGGTATTATAAAACTGCCAATAATATACCCTGGGCTTTAAATTTACCATTGGAGTGGGATTATCCTGCAGAACAAAGCAGCATTATAAAAGCTTACTCTAAGTTTGCCCCCTGGGCAGAGAGTGGAGGCAATCAATATCCCGATTGGCACCTTAATTTATCGGGATACCGGAATGAGGGGGTTATTTATGGGAGGCCTTAAGGCAAATTAAGATAAAACTTACTATTGCCCCTTCCTATTCCAATAAATATAAAATGGTATTCCGGTAAGCATTAAGGCTATACCAAGAAAAGCTTCACGGGGATTGGTATAGAACGTGATAACCACAAGGGCAAAGCAAAATAGTATAAAAAATCCGGGAACAATAGGATATCCCCATACTTTATACCCTCTCTCCAAATTAGGTTCGCGCACCCGCATTACAAAAACACCCAGGGCGGTAGCTCCATAAAAAAAGAATGCAGCAAATACAAGCATATCGGTTAGCTGATCGAAACTCCCTGACAATACCAGAACCGATGCCCAAATAGCCTGAATCCACAATGCATGATTTGGGGTATTGTAGGTAGGATGAATATTTGCGGCTTTCGGAAAGAATAATTTGTCCTTTGCCATGGCATAGTATATTCGCGGTGGCATCAGAATGGTGCTGTTGGTGCAGCCCAATACAGTCATAAGAACAAGCAGTGTTAAGAGAAATAATCCAATACTGCTTGCAAACTGGCCAACTACTGCCACTGCAGCAATGCCATTTTGGGTTTTATATACGTCGATTAAATGATCGATTGGAAGCACATACATATAGGTAAAATTCACCAGCAAATAAACTGTAATCACAATGGCAATACCTCCTGCCAGCGCTAAGGGAATATTTCGTTTAGGAGATTTGATTTCTCCCCCGATAAAACCAATGCTGTTCCATCCTTCGTAGGCCCAAAAAGCTGCCAACATAGCGCCAAACATGGCTTTTATCAAATCAAAATCGTACCAGTGACGGGGAATATAGGCTGCTGAATTGGTCGTAATATTCGCAAAACTTCCTTTGCTCAGAAAAAGTCCCGATAAAACAATAATGGCCAACCCGCCAAAAACCAGTTTTGTGATGGATTTACTCAGAAACGATACTCCCCTTAATCCGCGGGTATTCAGAAAGGTCAGCCCAACAATCAATAATATGGTAAGTATTTTGACCCCAATATTTTCAAAAGGCTTGAATATGCCCAAAAAATTAATCTGTTCGATTGCCGACGATAAATGGGGCAAAGGAATTATTGAATTGAACGATTGAGAGAACACATAAGCAATTGAGGCCACTGTGGCCGATTTAATAACTGTAAAAACACTCCATCCATAAATAAAAGCCATAAAGCGTCCATAAATCCGTTTAAAATAGACATACTCCCCTCCGGCATCGGCGAGCATCCCAGCGACTTCGGCATTGCTAAGCGCCCCAAATAAAGTAATTATTCCGGCAATAATCCAGCAGATTAGAACGAGGGTGGGAGAAAGAAGCTCGGCTGACATAGGTGCCACTTTTTTATAAATGCCCGAACCAATAATAGAACTAACCACCAATAATATGGCTGCCCCCAATGTTAATGACTGTTTCAGCTCCCCCTGCAATTTCGGCTTTGTTAGCATTCGCTCCCTTTCTGTTTTTTATTAGAAATTATAAAAATAGGATATTTAACCTTTGTTTAGTATTGCCTGTAAATAAATACGAACGAAACTAATGTCAAAATATAAAAGGAGTTGAAAAGGAAAACAAGCGTTCCTAAACGGTAAAGCTCATTATTCCGGTAACTTTTTTACCTTTGCAGCTCTGGAGAGTACTACGAAAAGTTTTTTACCCCCTAAAACCCCATTTGGGGGACTTTAAATTCAATGATTTTCAGATGGTTCCCTGGAGGGGTTAGGGGTAAAACAGATGAAAATCATTGAATTTTGACTTTTCGGAGCAGATACAACTTTAAATTTCTGATAATGATACTAGATATAGATGCCCGGGCAAAGGGGCTGATTTTCGATTTGGACGGTACACTGGCAGATTCACTGCCTGTGCATATGGAATGCTGGCAGGTGGTTTGCGATACTTTTGGCTACCATTTTAGCAAGGAGGTAATGCTCGAAATGACTGGTATGCCTACCATACGGTTTGCCGAATATGTGAAAGAGCAAAGTGGTTGCAGTTATACTCCTTCGGAAATTGCCAAAATGAAGCAGGCAGAGTTCTTCAAACGGGTTGAAAGTATTAGCTTGCTGGATCCCGTTTTTAACCTTGTATTAAAATACCATGGAAAATTGCCCATGTCAATCGGAACCGGAGGAAGTCGCAAGAGTGTGGAACTAATGCTCGACTGGCTCGATATATGGAGTTACTTCGATGTAGTTATTACGGCCAACGACGTGGAAAACCATAAACCTGCCCCCGATACCTTTCTGGAATGTGCCCGTAAAATGGGTATTGAACCAGGCGATTGCCAGGTTTTTGAAGATGGCGATATGGGAATAACTGCTGCTCATGCAGCCGGCATGATCGTAACCGATGTTCGTCCTTATATAAATAAAACCTACTAACAATCGTTCGACTTGCAGACCATTCTTCCCATCTTTTTAATTATAATTTTAGGAGCATTCTTTTTTAGGATAAAGCTTGCCCGATACGAATGGGTCGAAGTATTGAATGAATTTGTAGTTCGCATTGGATTTCCTTCTCTTATCCTGTCCTCTCTAATAAAACTCGATTGGGACCCTCAAATTCACGGACGAATTCTTTTGGTGAACAGTGTATTTATTCTTTCGTGCTTTGGGCTGGCATTATTGGTCAGTAAGGCTTTCCGTTTGGAATCCAGACTAAAAAGGACGTTATTTTTATCCTTCGCTTACGGAAATATTGCCTATATCGGCATTCCAGTAATTGAACGATTTTTAGGAGAACAGTATCTTCCCGAAGCTTCCCTCATCACCGCTGTTTATCTGGTTTGGCTTTTCAGTGTCGGTATGATTTATCTTGAGTATTCGAAAACCGGGGAATTCAACTCTAAAAAAGTATTTTTATCATTGATTAAGAACCCATTAATTGTTGCTGTCCTACTGGGAATTATCATTCTGGGTCTGCAAATCAAACTACCGGTAATCGTTACAAAACCTTTGGAAATGATTGCCACTTCGGTTACTCCGGTAATTTTGTTTTCCATTGGAATATTCTTTGGCAGTTCGAATCTTGGAAAATTACGTGATTGGAGGAATGCGCTCCTATTGGTTATTTTTGTTTTAGCAATAAAGCCCTTCCTGCTATTTCTCGGGGTGAAATTATTCTCACTGTCCATTCCGGTATTTCATGCATCAATTCTGGATGCAGCCATGCCCATCGCGTTAACGCCGTTTGCCCTTTCGAAGGATTTCGACCTCGATGCCAACTTTCTGGCTAAAGCAATTGTATTAAGTACAGCTATTTCACTCATTTCGTTATCTTTGTGGAACTCCCTGCTGTTAGGGCTCTAAATTACTTTGCATGAAGATCGCGGTAAATACCCGACTTTTACAGCCCAATAAGCTTGATGGGATCGGTTGGTTCAGCTATCAGACCCTGAAACGAATTACACAGAAACACCCGGAACATCAGTTCTTTTTTCTCTTCGACCGTCCATACGACCAGCAATTTATTTTTGCCGGTAATATCTCTCCATTGATCATTCCACCTCCAACGCGTCATCCTTTGCTTTGGTTTACCTGGTTGGAAGCTTCCGTTCCCTTTTATTTGCGAAATATAAAACCGGACCTATTTTTATCGCCCGACGGATTTGTTCCGCTTTCGTTAAAAATACCGGTAATACCGGTAATACACGATATTAATTTCCATCACCGGCCAGCCGATTTACCATGGTCGTCACGTTATTACTACCGCAAGTTCTTCCCAAAATTTGCGAGGAAAGCAGCACGAATTGCAACAGTATCGGAGTTCTCAAAAAACGACATTGCCCATTCGTATGAAATTAATCCAAACAAGATTGATGTAGTATACAATGGGGCACACGAAATGTACGCTCCCATTTCATTGGACGAAAAACTGGCCGTAAAAAAGCGCTATACCCAGGGAGCGGAATATTTTATTTTTGTGGGAAGCCTGCATCCCCGAAAAAATGTCGAAGGACTATTAAAAGGGTTTGATCAGTTTAAAAAGCAAACTTCCAGCAATTTTAAATTATTGGTAGTCGGCGAAAAGCTTTTTATGAATTCAGCGTTGGGAGCTACCTATCAAGGGCTCACCAGTAAAAGCGATATCCTTTTTACCGGAAGAAAAGAGCCCGATGAGCTGAGCAAATTGTTGGCTTCGGCCTGGTCGCTGGCATTTGTCCCCTATTTTGAAGGATTTGGTATTCCGCTATTGGAAGCCATGCAATGCGATATCCCGTCAGTAGCTTCCGACATTACATCCCTGCCTGAAGTGGCTGGGAATACCGCTGTGTATGTCGATCCGAATTCCATTGATTCTATTGCCGGCGGACTTTCTGCTATGGCCTTTAATGTTGAATTACGAAACTCCTTAATTGCTAATTGTCGCGCACAACGCCAAAAATTTTCATGGGATAAAACTGCGGAAAAATTATGGGAGACGGTTATGAAGGGGATGGAAAGGTAGAATAATCCCTTTGCAAAATGAGGCTCTCTGCCGAAACTGAACAAGGTATCATTCTATTAGTCGAATAAGTTTTAAAATGTACACTCCAAGAGGAGGAGAATTTACCAAAGAAGATTAAAATGTTGATAATGCTTAGTTCGAGGCTAAAATGGTTCGTTTTGGCGTGTAAAAAAGGCAATTGCAGCATATATCCCGAAAATTAGACCAACAGGCCAAAAATCATGAAAGTGATCTGATGCAAAACTTGAAAATACAATTAATGCAATAGTAGGAATAAAGTTGAAAAAAACTGAAATTCCAAAAAATTGAATCATTTCGAAGCCAGTAATTGGATTGATTTTTTCATGGGACAATAGAAAGTAGATGATTAGAGCTGGAATAATACCAAATACTTGTCGAATCGCCATATTGAAACGATTAAAATAATACTTTTTATAATAAAATATCATTACAAGTAGCTGAATTATTGCAAAATAATAAAATTCGCTAATATAATTTTGTATAAGCATTTGCTGTTAGTATTTTGAATAATAATACTGATTGATATAACTAGTTATGTCTTTTTTGATTTGGAAAACCCGCACCAATTTAGAGATATTGAGTGAAATTATGCAAAATAGAAGGGTTGTAAAAAATATAGCATACATGTAATCCGTGCTTTTATATAAATCTATCAGGTAGAAACGAAGTAAAGAAAGATGTTTTTGATTTAACATATATCCAATGGCTGGGACAATCAAAAGAATAAGTAAAAACGAAATGGCGAAAATTCTTACGTATTTATATTGAAGAACAGAAAAGGATATTTGCCAATAATAGTTTTTAGGAGAGGAAATATAGTTATCATACCTTGGAAAATATGTAATGATAAAAGGAAGTTGAAAGGGGTTATTATTAATTTTCCCTGATAAACAATACACCGAATCTCCCTCTGCAACATAAAAACCTAATTTATAATACCTTATTATTTTGTATTTTTTCCTGCTTTCGTCAATGAACCTAATAGTAGTTTTGTAATAATAATTCGTGGTTGAATCCCATAAGTTGCCTGTTTTTGTGTAGGTAGTTCTCGTTGTGGTTTTTAAAAGAGATTCGAAAACAGTGCCTTTAATGAAAATTAATTCAAGTCGTTCTGATCCATTGACTAATAATTTATTCTCAACAAAATCAATTTTATCTTTAAATAGGAATCCAAACACAATACCACCTGAAAAGAGCACCCCACTAATAAGCATTATGGAAAATAATAGAACTGAACTTAACTCTTTGTTTTTATCATAAATTTCAATTTCATCTATTTCACCTAATTTGTAATCCGGGTCAAGTAATTCAAGCACCTCTTTATTAATATTAAAATCGTGGCACGGAACAATAAGTACGTTGTTTCTTATTATAAATGCATTAATGGTTTCTTCATAGGGATTAATTAGCCCATAAAGGGTATCTTCCTTTATCAAACCATAATCCCAATTAGCTCCTTTACCTAGATATTTGAAGATGCCAAAAGTAGTGCGTTCAAAGTGTTTTTTATTAAGTGTAATAGGCCAGTTAAAAGAATAATCTTTACCAGTTATTGAATATCCGTAAAAAGTAAACCATTCTCCTTTTAAGCCAACATATTTCATAGGATGACCATATATTAAAGCCCCCTTTTTTAATGATTGAAAGTTTTGCCTTGGAATTTTTTTAAATCCATTATAGGGATTAAGTATTTCAAAATTATCGGTGCTTAGAGCATACCAGCCGATTTCTTTTGCGCTATAACTTTGAATTGATTGTCCCCTAAGCTGGAAGCAAGTTAGAAATAAGAGAAATAGTGTGATTTTAATTCTCATGGTAACCTGTATAACTCTTTAAACATAGGCACTAATTCGTTAATCTATAATAATTCAAATAGAGATATAAGAGTATATTTTGAACAGAGTTTAAACCTAAGAACAACATCATTATAGGATTAAAATATATTATTAATGCTATTGCTTCAATATTTTCTTTATAAAGGAGCTTCCATCTGCTGCTATCAATTTAACAAAATATAAGCCTGTAGAATAATTACTCATATCCACCTCATTCATATCTCTTATACTTTTAGAAGAAAAAACTTCAATTCCTTTAGTTGTTAGTAGTTTAATTTCAGAAAAAATTTGCCCACTTACTAGATCGACAAGTAATTTTTCTTCTACCGGAATAGGATAAATTTTAATATAAGGATTTTCATCCTTAATTATTCCTGTAATCCCTAATGCCTGAGTTACTGCAATTGTTTTAGAATCTATTCCATTACCTGAAACTGTTATTGTAGCCTTTCGTTGGTTTACACCTGGATTAGCCGAAACAGTAGCTTTAACAGATGCATTTTTTGTACCTGATACATTGTTTAAAGTAAGCCATGACTGGTCGCAAATAATGTTCCAGCTTGTATTTGAGGTTATATCAAATGTTCCCGTGCTATTTGCTGATGCCCCAATATTTAAGGTGGTTGTAGAAACAGAAAGGATAGCTAAAGCAGCTGCTTGGGTGACTATTATCGTTTTTGAAGTAACTCCGCTCCCCGAAACAGTTATTATGGCAGTTCGAGGCTCTGCCATTGTATTTGCTGAAGCTGTAAACGATATAACTCCATTTTCTGATCCTGAATCTTTGTTTACCTTTAACCAGACCTGATCACTATTAATATTCCAGCTTATATTCGAAATTATATTAAATGATCCAGAGTTATTTTCAGAAGCAGTTATATCTAAGGAGGCTGCTGAAAGAGATAATGTTGGTTTTGCAGTATTGTGAAAATTTGAATAATAAAAATGAATGTGTTCACTTATGTAACCAGAATTAACAATTATATCCGTCACTTTATTCTTAAATGAAATTTGCATGAAGTCCAGCTTTGGGAAAAAAAAACCTTCTCCATCTTTAAATACATGTGCATCAGTTGCCAGATTTATTAAGTACTCTTGTTCATTGTAAGAAACTTCATTTAAGGGTGTATCGTAATTATAAGAATATTGTATTCTTCTTTTAAATTCCCATTTTGATTTACTTGTGCTAAAAGATGAATCGATTTCAAGTAATAGGTTTCCGTACCTGTCAAATTCTCTTGATAGCTTTGATACTGGTTTTTTAGCTCCACCAATAATTCGAAATACATTATATTCAGTTAAATAATACTCCGAATTAAATGAAAACTCAATTTTTGAATATAAGCTCCCCCCATGATATTCAAGTGCAATACCTCTCATATTCTTTAAATCATAGCTGTATATTTCTCTTATATTCGGCTTTAAAGTCTCATTATTTGGCAAACTAAAGGTCCAAACGGAATCTTTTTTTGCGCCGTTGAAAAAATAGATAATAGAATCTCTTTCATTACTCCAGTTATCTCCTTTAATTTTAAAGAGGGAGTAGCTGAATTGATTATCCTTTATCTGGCAACTTATTTTCATATGGTAATCCCAATTCGAAAAAGAACATCCTAAACCAATACTCTCCATTAATTTCTTGTCTAGATCGTATGAATATTGAATTTTATAACGATAGTCCTTTTTAGGCCCTTCATAACTTGAATAATAATCATAGATAGTTCGGCTTTCAATTAGTCCATCACTATTGTAGCCATAATCAATCATGCCAGAATAATGAAATTCCTTACTAGATAAACGCCAATTTGTAGGTATTCTTTTTATTGGTCTGTTGTTTTGATCGTAAATATATCTATAGGTTTCAATATCTGTATAATCACTATCAATATCGTCAATAATTACACTATCCAACTTCTCTTTTAGTACGCCATTTATCTGAGCTATGCTGGCCAAATCAAATAAAATGAAAATAAAAAAATTACAAATTAAAAACAATGGATACCTCATATTTTATACTTTTTATAGATTTTGGGGGAGTATTATACTTTAATAAGTTTTAACTGATTTGTATCTTTTGTGGAAGCATTTGTAAATGCTTGAAAGTATTTATCGACATTTGTATCATTTATTTCACCAGGAATCGGTTTTAACCCTTCCGAAATTCTATAAGTCATTTGTTCCAAAAAACCTTTCTTCTTATTTTCTTATCTTGAAATTGTAAAGAATGTGAAAATAAAAAAAGTGTATAGTACACTAATTTTAGTTTACTATATGCCATTGGTTTATGAGTTTAAATCTGTTGGAAATCCCTAGCCATGCTTAGATTGGCATGTATTACCAACAGGTTATTATTTTTTTAAAAGCACCTCACCTTTATAAATAGTTTCTCCATCTTTTATTATCAGGATATAATTTCCTAAAGCCAAACCGTTCAAATCTATACGGTTTTGTTCGAACTGCCCTTCGGAAACTTTTTTGCCTTGCATATCATAAAGAGAATAGGCCAAGGAAGAAGTTCTGTCTGGTCTGTTATCGTTTAGGTAAAGATAATCGGCAACAGGGTTTGGGTAAACGGAAAGTCCGGCGGATTGGAGATTATCGATTCCAGTGTTCAGTTTTTTGAATGTAAATAACAGAGTACTATAGGGGCTATATTTGCCATTATCGTTCAATGCCCTTATATATAAGGTATATTGCTTATCGTACTCCAACTCCGAAACATTGGCTAAAAGATCGGCATTATTTAATTCAACAACAGAGGCGGGCGCAAAACTGCTAAATATGTAAGAAGGGCTGTTACCATTTGTGCCTTTAAAATAGTACTCAAAGCTTTTTACCTTTGCTATGCCAGCATCATCAGTCAAATAGAAGTTTTGATTGGAAACAAAAGACCATATATTATTACTATCTTTTACTCTTGCATAAAAGGTATGAAGCCCTGTTTTAAGGCTATTCAGATCCAAATCGAACGTAATGGATTGCTCCGCTGTGGGCGAATTAATTGAGATGTTTTTGCCCAAACCAATACCGGGATCGCTGTCGATAAAGTATTCAGCTTTTACTATGTTTATGACACCCAAAGTTGACACAACCTGAAATAATTGCGGAGATACAATGGACCAGTGTTTGTTTTCATCCTGTACCCGCAGATAAAGGGTATGCATACCTGAAGAAATATTGTTGAGGTTCACATTAAATGATAACAAAAGATCCTCTTTATAATCTGCCGGAGCAATAGAAATGGGAGTGTTCTTTCCAATACCTTTATCACCATCAATAAAGTACTCGGCTTTTACTATTTTCTGGCTTAAAACCGAGCTACAATATCCGAGAATTAAAAAAATGAATATGTTAATTTTCATACTTGCAGAATTAATTGTTCGATTTTGCTTTCACTACCACTTTCAACCCGTTTTCTTTAGTTCCGATACCAGTGGTTGTAAGCTCATAAATTGCTGGAATTGCTGGAAGACCTGAAAGTTTGTAAGGAGAAATTCCCCCAAATGCCCCAGCATCAATTCCATCAATGCCCGCACCAATAGCAGGAGAGCCGTTTTTAAGTTTAAATTCATTATCAATAGAAGGTGTGGCTTTAACAAAAATATCTCCGGCAGTAGCCGTAAATTTATTGTTGGATAATGTATTCCCTGTACTACTGGTTGGTATTGCAACCGCTTCGCTTGAAACCCAAACATTGTTTTTCAAAACATTATTATCGCAATTATCCAAGATGCCACTAAAAAAAACATTATTATCGATTTCAACACCAACAAGTTGTACTAGACCTTTTGAAAAGGTATTACTTCTGATAACAGTATTTGATAAAGCATATCCGTATCCTGGACCTTGGATTCCTCCATAGCTACTGGAGGTTATAATTATGTTGCATTGAATTAATGTATTAGAGGAAGTCTCATCCAAAAAGATATTGCTATAATTTGAATTAAAATAATTCTGCTCAATAATAGTTCCCGAAGCATAGTATAAACTAATTCGATCTATTTTATTTCTTTTTATAAGCACATTGTTAGAGGTGTTTGACCCAGTTGTTCCGTCCCGCTTTTTTTTATTAAATGTTATTTCATAACCGGAATAATTGAAATCTAATCCAATTAATACAGAATTATCGGCGCCTTCCCCAATCTCAAAATCATAAATCTTTGCAGTTTGGTTTGAAGATTGCGTTTGATTGTTTTCTCCTAAGAAAAAGCCTGGGCCAATTAAAGTTAGTTTTTTGTTTAGCCGCACAGTAGTTGATGCATCATAATAGTTTGGAGAACCTGATAAATATAATGTATCTCCACTATTGGCATTGTCAATTGCAGTTTGCAGCAAAGCATAATCTGCCGAAGCTCCAGCATTGTTGTTTACTTGTATAATTTTAGCCTGCACGCCCACAACCATAAATAGTGCAATAAGTGTGTGTATTAGTTTTTTCATAAGTTTAAGATTTAAGGTTATTTTATTTTTATTTTCTAAAAAAAGCTGGCAATAGGATTTAATAATTGAATACAAAGCCCATTAATCAACCCCAAAACAATTCAACACATCCGAAGCATGACGATAGCAAATGGCATATTCGCCAGGTTCCAGCTTTTGGGCTATTTCAATTAAATAGGAGCTTTTACCATATTTTTTAGCCTCAAAGGGTATATATTGCAAATCGGAGTTTTTAGTCTGGCCAAACATATCGTCCTGCATAAGCCGGTATTTTCGGTTTTCGCCGGTAACTTCCAGTTTAATAATGGCAATTTCGTCTACTGGATCTATTTCGTTGTTATAGGTACGGACAATAAATGTAGAACTATTGTCGGCAGCAGTAATGCGCGTTGAGGAAGCATTCCCCTTAACCTGATTAAATTTTACTCGGCCATATCCCCCTATAAGGATGCTGCCCGCTGTTGGCCTTGAGTATTCATGTGGTATTGCTTTTTCAAGCTTAGCGGGTTTATTGTTTACTACATAAAATGAGGTATTAATAAATTCCGGTTCGGCAACGGTTACGGTTTGTGCAAAACTTAACCCCGCAAAGTAGAATAGTATCGCAATGGTGAAAATACTCTTTTTCATTTTGTTGTTTTTTATTTGTTTGTAATATTGGGTTTATAGAAGAACCGCCATTGCTTTATTGCATGATTCACAACAGCGTTTCGTTACTATTAAAGTTTTAGTCTTTTACTTTGAATAAATAAGCTACTGTAAAGTTGAGGGACCGGTTTCTCATGTATGAATTTGGCTCTGGGTTCGGATCTAAATTAGTTAATCCCAGTGTATAAGACAATGTAATATTTAGTGGTAAGTTAAACTTGCTCAGACCAGCCCCTACAGCAAATTCCCACCCCATATCGGTTGATTTTATAAAATCGGAATCATTATTACCTATTGGTATTGTATTATTTGAACCACTACCTTCACCAATAGTGCCTATATTAGACCAAGAGCCATCCCCTTTGGCACTTAAAGCAAAGCCAAGGCTTGGCCCTGTAAAAATAGCAAAATCTAAATCGTTAACTGGCAGCTTAATACCTACCAAAAGAGGAATATGAAGATTTAATGTTTTAACCTTAAATTCTAAAGTAGAACGAATCCCATTTTCAGTTACATCTGCTTTCATTTTTGTACCTCTCCCAACCAATATTATTCCACTCTTAAGGGCGAACATTTCAGTTAAACTGTATTCACCAACAATTCCAAGCTGGGTCCTCAATATTGAAGGCATTTTAACTTCGTCCATTTTGGGGCCATATCCATATTTAGCAAAGTTAAACCCAACCACAGGGCCAATTTTTAGTTCCTGGGCAAAAACTGATAGAGAAAGTAAAAGAATGGGTAAAAGAATTAGTTTTTTCATAGGTTTTATTTTTAAATGAATTATTAATTAAATTGTGTTTTTTTATAAATGGAGGTAATTCGAATATATCACCGTCCAAAAGAGAAAAAATTTAATTTTTGCGTATTTTAATAGCCAAAGTCCTGTACACCAAAAGCTTAAATATTGTTAAGTGGTTGGCATTATTAAATTCGTTCTGTTTCATTAGAAATTTTATTACAGCGCTAATCTAATTAGAAGGAGAAAAACAAAAATGCGACTTCTTTTAAAGGGTGAAATACTTCTTTTAAACTGGCAAATTTTCTATTTAAAAATATTTCTCCCCCTTTTCAAGATATTTAAGTGTTTTTTTCAAGACCCTCATTTGTAGAATGTTTAATTCAGCATTTTGAGATTAAAAACATTGTATTTTCAGGCAACTATACATATTAAACGAGTATCCCTTTCTCAGCTCCAAATTACCTTCCAAAGGCTTCTACTTTTTTGTTGGAAAATTAAGCCGTTTAGTAAGTAAAATATGCCGCTTTACAAGAAATGGAATAATTTAAACCCCTTTTTAGGTAGTTTTATACCCAAATAGAAACCAAGGATGAAAATAATTTATCACCATGTACAGTTTGCTGCCGATGAACCGGACAGGCTTCCGTATTTAACAAAAAATAATGCTATGATGAAGAAAAATCTATTCTGGCTGATATTCATCTTTTCATTTTCATGTCAATTTTTTATTTCCTCATGTTCTAACCCTGCAAACCTTGCCCGAACCGAATCAATACAAAAAACATCGGCTGCTGCCGATGAACTTTTACTTGCAACCAGTGAACTGCGTAAAGAAATTAACCAAAAAATAGAAAGTAACCCCAATAGTTCATCTGAGGATTTTATCGCGCTGGTCGATCAAAAAACAAAGGAAATTGAGGAGGTAAAAACTCAAATTGATAATCTTGCCCCCTCCCGTTCTTTCGATTCGAATAAGAAGAAAAATTTCGATAAAATACGAACTTATCAGCAACGCTTGAGCAATTTAAGCCGTGAGGTGAGTGCCATTCATAAAAGCTTCGAAAAGGAACTGGATAAAAAACTTAAATCGGATGTATATTTTGACACCGGTAGCTCAATTATTAGTAAAACCGGAGAAGAGGAACTAAAAAAAATTATAGCAAACGATTTCAATACATTAATTACAGAATGGAAAAACGAGGAAGCATATGGTAACAAACCTATGAAGGTTAAAATAAAAATTATTGGGTATGCCGATTTGCAAGGATCTCCAAATATTGAATTACGGCAGAATAAAAACCTTGCCATTTCCAAAAAAAGAGCTGAATCAGTAAAGAATATTGTTGGTTTATACCTCGAAGAATTGAAAAAAAAGCATCAAATTCAGATACAAATCGAATTTGAAGGCAAAGGTGAGGAAGCTCCTCCAAAACTCACCGATATTTCGCTGATCAATAATCCCGATCGGAGGGTTTGCTATATTTCAGGTTATGTTATTCCGGTTTTTTAATATACCATGAGAACATTTGCTTTAATCGTATTAAATATTTTCTTGTTAACCACATTTGTAGTTTATAGCCAAAGTACGGCTCAATTAATACGGCAACCTCTTTTTCACGAGCCTTTTATAGATAATTCAAACCAATGGTTAGGAATTGGAATAAATGATCAACTGGGCTCTGCTAAAATTGTAGAAAATAATTATTGCGAAGTAATTGCCCCTCGCGATAGTTCTATGATTATTGCCAATGAGCAAAATATTGATGCAAACCGCGATTTTGAAATTTCATGTTGTATCAGGATAAATTATCAGAACGCAAAAGCATTAAATAGCCTGTTTTCCATATCATGGGGCTGTTCATTCGAAAATATGTCACAGTATAGTTTTAGTCTTGCTCCATCCAAACAAGTTATGGTTAGGAGATTTAATGAAACTGTTCAGGATATTGTTGTACCGCAAATTGTAACAGGTATTGATCCCAAAGAATTAAATGTTATTACAATTCGCAAAAAGGACAACCGGTATTCATTTTACATCAACCATCAACAAATAGGCTCTGCGCCATTCGAAAACCTGTTTGGGGGAGGAATTATTATGACAGTTGGCAGCGGGTTGACGGTTTTGGTCGACTATTTAAGCATGGACTATTTGGTGGCTGAAACTAAAACCACTGGTTTGCCACGTATTGTGCTGGATGCCCCATTTTCGAGCACTGATAAGGCCGAAACTCAGGAAGCCGATTTTTTAATTTCCGGTTATTCAATCGATAACGATGGTATAGCAAAAATGGAAATTAATGGTTTAAATGTAGATCTGGTAAACGGTCTTTTTCGATACAGGGCACAACTTATGGCTGGCAACAACATGTTTAAACTTGAAATAACTAACCAACTTGGGCAAAAACAAATAAAATATATTGAAATTATTCGGCACGAACCTCCCGAAAAACTGGTAGTAGGCCAAAAAAGGCTGGCTTTGGTAATTGGCAATTCAAAATATCAATATTCGTCCGAACTTAAAAATCCTTCAAGAGATGCTGCAGATATGGCCGAATTGCTAAAGGGCATGGGGTTTGAAGTAATGTACCGTACCGACCTCGACTACCAGGCACTTATCAATACCTTAAAAGAATTTGGCCGAAACATCAACCAATACGATGTTACTTTGGTTTTTTATGCCGGCCACGGAATACAGGTTGATGGCAAAAACTATATGCTGCCTGTTAACGCCCAGCTAAAAAATAAAAGTGATGTTGCTTTTGAAGCCATTGATGTAGAGCGGGTGGTCGACATTTTATCGGAAACCGACGATAACAACTTGAACCTGCTTATTCTCGATGCCTGTAGAAACAATCCATTCCGGAGTTGGAGCCGGGGAGGTCCTGATGGACTTGCAAGCATACACCCTCCCAGCGGAGTTATTGTGGCTTTTTCTACTTCCCCCGGATCCTTTGCCTCCGATGGAATTGGAGAAAATGGATTATATACCGAAGAATTAATGAACCAACTTAAAGTTAGTCAACGGGTAGAAGATATTTTTATCAATACTCGTATTGCTGTTGAGCGACGCTCAAATGGAACTCAAAGCCCATGGGAACTGGCAAGGTTAAGAGGTAAATATTATTTAAAGTAATGTCATGCGAATTGATTGTGTTTTTATTATATCTCTTGCATTTCTGTGGATATTTGTACCCTCATCTCTTTTTGCTCAATACCTTCCCGATAATCATTATAAGACAAAAAATATCCGATATGTGATGGAAACCATCGGAAATGCAACCGGAAGCATTAGAGGTGTGCCTGAGTTGAAGGTTAGTAAAAACAAAAAATTTATAGCAGAATATGCCCCTCATTCCAAAGAGATAATGGTTAGTGAGGGATTTTATGATTTTTGTAAAGGATTTGGCAGCGATTCGCTAAATGCCCTTGCATGCATCGTTGGGCACGAATTGGGACATTATTATTATGACCATGATTATTCGGGAGGATTTAACGAAATTTTGGGATATAAAAAGGATCTGAAAGTTTCGTTAGAAAACAAAAAATATATCGAAGCAAAAGCTGACGCTTTTGGACTCAAGTATGCCTATCTGGGCGGCTTCTCCTCTTTTTCGGTTTATCCTGGCTTATTAAATAAAATCTACAAACGTTATAAAATAGTGCAGAATCCGGGATATCCAACCAAGGTACAACGAATAGAAATTGCTGCCGATCAAATAAAGCAGATAAAACCGCTTATCCATGCATTAGAATCGGCCTTATTTCTTCAGGTAAATGGTTATTCGCAAGAATCGTGGCTGCTTTACGATTACTTACTAAAAAATGATTTTATTAGTGCCGAAATTTTAAATAATATGGGGGCCATAAGACTCTCCCAGGCACTTAAACTGTCTGCAACAGATGAATTGTCGGACTGGTTTCTTTACCCCTGCGAAATAGACCCTGCCGAAAGATTAAGGGCTGGGCTAAAACAAAGAGCGGTAAATACTGAAACTGAAAGCCGTATATTTGAATTACAGGAAGCCGAAAAATATTTGCGCGATGCTGTGGAACGGAATCCGAGACTTTATACTGCCAGGTTAAACCTAACAACAGTATTCATATTAAAAGAAGAGTTTATTGCGGCTCAAAACCAATTGAATGTTATTGAAGGGCAATGCAAAATTTCCGGCGTTAAACTCCCGGCAAACTATTATTTGCTACATGGGATTTGTTTAACTATGGAAGAAAAATTTACCGAGGCCAAAAATTATATGGAACTTGCAAAAAGCAACGGTGCATTTGAAGCTGTGGCTAATTTGCAGTCATTTTATTATTACAGTAAATCCTATAGTGAAATTATTAGCAATATTGCAATTTCAAAAATAAATTATATCAAGGAATATTTTTGGGGAAATAAACCACAGCCTGTAATTTACAAACCACTTCCGGTATTCGAAACTTTGAAAGACGATTTTTCTTTCAAAGTTCTCAGAAGTCAAACTTTTGACCAAACAATAACGAATGGGATGAAACAAACCCCTTTCTACCTTAACTTTAATGAGGCTAAACCTGGTATAACGAAAAAGAAGTTAGAATTTGCTGACAAGACTTTTTATCTGATACAAATTGATAATAAATATGCAGGTGTTATCCCGTTGGGAATAAAACCTGGAGAAAATATTAAAAAACTCGAAATGCTCTATGGAAATCCGTTTTGGCAACTTTACAATTCTGTTCAAAACAAATACCTGGTTTACCGCCAAAGTGCGAAAGATAATTTTGGGTTGTTTGTAGAAACAAAAAACGGAATTATTAAAACCATGTCGTTTTATTACTTCGATTAATCGTTAATTTCTTCTAGTTTTTGTGGTTTTTTGAATCCCTGCCGGATCAAATATTTAACTGAATCGATTTTCAATACAAAATGTGTTGAAGTTTTAGTGAGGCTTATCGCCTGAATTTTATTTGGTTCAGTAGCCAATTGAAGAAACAGGGTGTCAGTAAATTGATAATATCCTTGAACATCTTTAGACAGTTTCATTACAAGCGGCATTGAATCTGCTGATTGCGGGTCGTTTTGATTGAATCCTAAATTGTTGGGGTGATATAAAGGAATGGAGTACACCTTTGTTTTCGATATTTGTTGATTTTGCTGGGTTTTATTTCCTGTAAAAAAGTAAACAGAAATAGAAACAACAATTGCAATGGAAGCGGCAGCTGCTAATACCACCCGATAGTTCCTGAAATTGAAACTTATCGTTTTATTTTTTGAGCCTTTGAGTTTTAAAAAATCCTGGATTTTCTCTTCCGATTCGGGACTCAAATGGCGAAAGGTTTGGGTAATTAATTTGTATTCATCAACTTCCTTCCGAAAAATTTCATCGTCAACATATTTTATAAGGAATTCATCCCGGATATCTTGATCAAGTTGTCCCTTGAAATATTGTTCTATAATTTCTGATTTATTTTTAGTTGTGATCATTGTTTCGTTTCCAATTAGGATTTATTTTATTGCCATACGTGTTTGCTTCTATGTCTGATATGGAATTCATTCTTCACTTCTTCAAGTACCGGGATATTTCTCCATGCTTTTTTAATGCAATTTTGTTGTATTACTGTTACCCTTCGAGATGCATCGGCCGATTGCGAGTTGTTTAATTGTAATATTGTGGCAATTTCATTATTCTTAAGGTCTTTTTTCCAGCTGTAGTATAGTATTTTAAGACAGTCGTGCAGATTATTGTCTATAAAATATTTTATAAGTGCCGATTCCACTTTTTTCTGGATTAATTCAGATTCGAAAGGTTTTACCGTCGATAACTCCTCATCGATTAGCTGATAGTCGGGAATAGTGCCCGTAGGAATCTCCTTATGCTTTCTAATCTTCTCCAGAAAAAGGTTTCTTGCTATACCTATAATATATGCCTGGTAGTTTATATCTTGTAAAAACGACCTGTTTTCATTAATCTTTTTAATGAATATCTCAATTGCACTGCTGTATAAATCTTTAGCCGTTTCGTATGCGTCTTCTGTTTTAAGGACGTATTTGCTGCGGATTACCCTTTCAATATCTTTTTTATAGCGCGAATCCAAATAATTTATTAGTGCTTCTCTGTAATTATTTTCCTCAAATTGTCCTTCGGCAGATATAAATAATTCAATTAATTTTTTCTCCTCTTTGGCTGATTTGAACATAATGATAAAGTGTTTTCTTCTGAAAAATATAGCTTTTTTTTATACTGACCAAGAGTTATTATTAAATGACATTTTTTTTGAATTATCACCTCTTATATCAATATTATCATTCAAACTACATTATTAATTGGCTGTAGTTTAGAATAGCGTTGTTAAATTAGAAATACTTCATTATATTTGGGAAACCCAAGTTATATGGATTATCAAGAAATATTATCTGCCATTCGGACATTACCATTGCATCAGCAGGGGCAATTAGTTATAGAACTAACGGGCAAACCTATAACACCTGATTATATTTCGCTTCGTCGGGAGCAGTTGATGAACAAACAAATTGGTTGTCCACATTGTAATGGACAAAAATACTATCGGTATGGAAAAGACAAAGGAAGTGTCCGCTTTAAATGTAAAGGATGTAAGCTTACATTTACAGAACATACCGGTACATGGCTGGCTGGCCTCCACAAAAAAGAACTTGTAAATGATTATATCGAATTGATGCACCAAGAGAAATCATTGGACAAAATTAAAAAAGAACTGGGGATTCATAAAAAAACGGCATTTGATTGGCGTCACAAAATTCTTTCTTCTCTTGAAGAGTCAGAAAAAACTAATTTCAATGGTATTGTTGAAAGTGATGAAACGTTCTTTCTTCAGTCAGATAAGGGAAGAAAAGGCCTTGACCGTATTTCTCGAAAGAGGGGAGGGAAATCCTCATCAAGGGGGATTTCGGATGACCAAGTGGCAGTAATAGTAACTGCTGACCGTAAGGGAGCAATGGACATGAAGGTTGCAACCTTGGGACGAATCAGTAAAAATGATATTAAAAATGCAATTGGGCATAGAATAGATAAAGGCTCGGTATTATGTACAGATGGCCATGTAAGCTATAAGGGATTTGCAAAAGACAATCAGCTTTCCTTAGTGGTACTGCGCGCCGACTTAAAACAACATGTCAAGAAAGGCATATATCACATTCAAAACGTCAACTCTTTACATAATAGGGTAAAAAAGTGGATTGACTCAAAATTTTGGGGAGTATCGACTAAATACCTTCAGAACTACTTGAATTGGTATAGGATTCAAGAAACATTCAGAAATTCACTTCGCCCTGCTGTGGAGCTGGTAAAATGCTCAACAATAGATATGCAGTCTAAAGAAAAGTTTAGAACCATAGCGGGAAACTATAATGCTCTAATTGCAACGCAAATATAAACTACAGCCTATTAATTTATTATACATCACACTGTCAATTAGATAAAAATTATTTTAATAAAATATTCTTTTGGGTGGTGATATTTTCATAAAACATCATTTATAAGTAAACAAACTAAAAAATAAAAACATGAAAACAATAAAAAACATTAAAAGAAGCATATTGTATTTGCTAATCAGTACAACTTCTATTCTTCTTTCGTGCGAAAAGGAAGATCCAATAAATAATAATGGGTTTAGTGAAGAAATAAAAAACTTTGTGCCAGACAGCACCATCCAAAAAATGAGAGATTTGGGAATGGTGATAAATGAAGGTAAAACACCTCCAAAATTAGAAGGTATTTTTTTGGCAAGCCCCAATATTATGAAAAGCAGTAGTGTCCCAAATGAGAAACATAAGATTGGTGATAAGTTTATTAACTACGATTATGAGTTTTTTAACCAGGATAATAAGAAATTGCATATAAGTGTTAATTCAAAGGGATATAATTTGGATGGGGATATAACTTCAGAATCTAAAGGCGATGGAGCATTTATTTCTGGAAATAAAAATAGCTTTACTGTTTTTGTTATTTTGGATGGATATGTGTTAGTGAACAAAAGTGATACGGCCTACTATCAATCGCTAAAAGTAATTTCGGGAACCATTACCCCTGAAGGAATAGAGAGTTTCCATTCTGCATTATGGATGCTAAATGATTATAATGACCCATACGATAAGTTCATTCCGAATAATTCCGGAAGGGTATTTTATGATAGCGATAGTTTGGCAATAAGAACAAGTAAACTAAAATCTGCTAACCTATTGAAAAAAATAGAGAATGAAATACGTAATGACTCCTTTACTGACTAAAAATGGTTATCCTATATCCCTTTCATAATAAGGTTCAATTCTACAATTTTTTCTGTCTTTAAACAAAGTAATAATCCTTTTAAAGGAAAATAGAGAGAGTTTAAAAGATAATTGAGACTGTTTAAGAGAATCCATTAAATCAACTTGCATACTTTTTTTACTTTTGATTACTTCCAAAATAAGATTTTACCTATACTCCTGAAATGTTTATAATCCGAAAAGATTACCAAACATTGGCGAACAAAAATATCGTGATAATTCCAATCAAACTTAAACTTATAATTTTGTACCTATGAAAGCAATCAAAAACATCCAAGGAAACTTCTTATATCTATTGGTAGTTTTAACTACCCTGTTACTTTCGTGTGAAAAAGAGAAAGCTCCTAATGATAAAGGGTTTAGTGAAGAAATTAAAAATTTTGTCCCTGACAGCACCATGCAAAAAATGAAAGATTTGGGCATGGTGATCCATGAGGGGAAAGTGCCTCCTAAATTGGAAGGTATCTTTATTGCAAGCCCGCTAATTATGAGAAGTACAAGTGTTCCAGAAGACGGCTATAGTCCTGGGCATAAGTTCATCGATTACTATTACAAATTTTATAATCAGGACAATAAAAAACTTGCTATAAGTTTAAATACACAAGGGGTAAATTCAAAAGGGGAAGCAATAACCACATCTACTGGTAACGGGGCATTTATATCGGGTAATAAAAACAATTTTACCATTTTTGTAGTACTAGACGAGAAAGCCCCCGTGAATGAAAACGACACAGCCTTCTCTCAATCTCTCGAAGTAATTTCAGGGACAATAAGCCCTGAGGGTATTGTAAATTTCCATTCAGCTTTGTGGATGCTTGACACTTATGGAGACCCTTATGAAATGTATATTCCGGTAAATACCGGCAGAGTATTTTACGATAGCGACAGTTTGGCAAGTAGAACCTATTCAATGAAAATGAAAAGCTCCAATGGAATGTTTGAAAACTCAAACAAATCCCTTTTATTTAAGGGGCAAAGACCCAATAAAACAAGTATTAAAATAATAAACCACTAAAAGTATGAAAAAAGTAATTTTAATTGTTACAACAATCGCGATTCTAAGTTCCTGTGGAAGTAGTATTAACAACGATGCACAAAAAGCTGCAAAGTTAAGCTGCAAGGCACAAAAAATGGCCTTGGAGGCAATAGAAGGGAAAGTAACACTAGAGGAAAGCATGGAATTGGCTACTGAAGCATCTCAATTTTATCAGGAAATGGAAGGTAAATATGATTCGGTTGAAGATTTAAAAAAATTTACGGAAATCTATAACAAGGAGTTTGCTAAGTGTAAATAGATGGACGATTTTAAGTATCCCGGTTATTGAAATTATCGAAATGCCGGGAAACCTTTTTATTCCTCTACAAATAAAATTTCATTGTATAGGTACTCCCATAATCATTTTTCCATTCCGAATCGGCAAAAATTTGCCTGCTTTGAAGTTCAATAAGTTTTAACCCAAAAGAGCCCTTGGCCGTTGAACTGGCCAAGTCAAAGCCAGGGCCATTATCGTGATAGGTAAAAAAATAGTCGTTATTTTCCTGCTGAACAAAGTTAATTTTTAACTCAGGGTTATTAGTTTTGTTAAAAGCATATTTACACGAGTTGGTAAGCAGCTCGTTAATAATTAGACCAATAGGAACCGCTTTGTCAACATTAATTTTATTTACCCCTATTTTGATATTCTGTTGAATATCATCCAGGTTATATCCAAAAATAGGTAAAATACTTTCTATAAGCTCCCTTATAAAAACAGACATTTCAATTTCTACCACATCATCTCCATAAAGTTTTTTATGGATAATACTCATGGCCTGCACCCGAAGCTGACTATCTTCAATAGCTTTTCGGGCATCTTGGTTTTCGGTGCGATTGGCTTGCAGGCTCAATAATGCCGAAATTACTTGTAAATTGTTCTTTACCCGGTGGTTTTGCTCTTTGAGAAGAAGCGCATTCTTTTGACTTGACGCCTTATTTTCCTTATATAATCGGTAATAAAAGATACTAGCCATAGAAATTATGGACAGAGCTATTAAAGAAAAATAAGTCACAGTTTTTTGATTTTGGATAGTTGCTCCCTTTAACTTAATTTCTGTAAGCTGCTCTTTCAACTGAGATTCCTGCTTTTCGGTCTGGTAAAGTTTGGATAATTTAGTAACAGCCCCTTCCTTATCTGCCTGAATAATCATTTTATTCACCTTCTCGAATTTGCTGTAATATTCAAATGCATTCTTATAATCGTTTTTCGACAAATAGTGTTTATATATTTCCTGATATAGAGAGTGTAACCCTGCATAATTCGAATTATCAGCATACTTATCCCCCATTTTTAAATAATAAATAGCCTTTTCAGGTCTGCCTATCTCTTTATATATTATCCCCATATTAAATGAGCTGTTTATTATCCCCCCATATAATTTTTGCTTTATTTGTTGACGTAAATTAATTTCGAAATATTTCAGTGCTTCTTCATAATTGCCTAATTTAGTGTACGCATCGCCAAACCCTCTGTATAACATGGAATAGTAAATGCTGTCTTTTTGGGGGGAGGTATACTTTAAGGCTTTTTTAAAATATAAAATGGCCATTCTAAGGGTATCCCGATTTTTTCTGGCATATTGGCTCCACCCTAAAACTCGTCCTAAACTATAATATCCTTGATATATTAAATCTGAATCTCCTTTCGCAATACATAATTTTAATATCTCTTTATTTAAAACAAGGCTTTTTTCAAATTCATCTAGAAAGTTATGGTTCATGCCAAGCGACAATTTTGCACGTATCAGGCCAATGGTATCTTTAGACTTTTCAAAATATCTCAACGCTTCAATAATTTTTTCGCGAGCTGGCTCAAATTGGAATAATGAATTTTGAATAGTCCCTTTTGTTAACAATGCATCAGCAAGAATAGATTTATTTCCAAATTTTCGGGCATGCAGGACAAATAAATTAGCAAACGAGTCAGATTTAGCTATTTCACGGTTTATATAATGAGAGGAAGAGTCTTTTAATAATTTTAAAGTATTTTCAGTAGTTTGTTGACACTGCAAAATTTGAAATTTTAAGAGAAGCAAAAGACCTATTAACAGAAATAATCTGATCATTTTGTCTTTATTATAAGCAATTGAGAAGTAATATTTTGTCTATACATTTCACCTATAGGAATCTGTTCTATTAAATTGTTTAAATAAACTGAAGAGCTGTCAAATCGCTCGATATGATTTAGATTGACTACATATTTTCGATGAACCCGGGTAAATTGAGGGTCGTCCAATTGTTTTTCCAAATTTTTAAGATTGGTCGAAACCATAAACTTTTGATCTTTTGCTTGGATTGTTATATAACTACCTGCTGCTTCAATAAAAAGGATATCGCTTTTTTCTATTTTTTGGTAAACCTGGTTTACCGAGATAAAGATTGAATTTGGGAGAGCCCGCTGTGTTTTGCTGGTTATTGCTGCCCTTTGGTTGAGGAAATTAGAGATTGCCATTTCAAGGTGAATGGCAAACTGGGCTATATTAAAAGGTTTTAACAAATATGCAGCGGGGAATAAGTTCTTTGCCTTTTCGACTACCTCTTTATGTGAAAAAGCGGTAAGAAAGATAATTGGTCCATGCCAGTCTTCCAGAATCAACCGGGCTGTTTCAATACCATCCTTTTCCCCGGCAATTTGAATATCTAAAATAATCAAATCAGGGCTTTTACTTTTTACCAATCTAACAGCATCTTCAGAGGTTTGCGCAATACCAACCACTTCATATCCAATGCAGGTTAACTTTTCTTCAATATCGGTTGCGGTTAATAATTCATCCTCTACAACCAGAATTTTAATCTTACCCATCAAAATATTCCTTAAAATAATAATCAATCAAATAATATGGCTCACTAAAATAGAAATTTTATTGTTTAGAGAAATATATTTTATCTGATATTTATGAGAATATTGATAAACCGGCTGATTGACCTTATAAGTTATCGGAACGTTAGGACAAAATTATTTTGTTGATATTTTAAACAAGAATAAGATACTTTTTGATAATGCAAAATTATTTGAATTGGATAATTATGGACTTATGCATTAAACTTTAAGTTGTATTGCATTCCGGTTTCATTTTTCCAATAATATTCTGCAAATAGCTGACGACTTTGAAGTTCAATCAATTTCAAACCAAATGAACTGCCTTTCTTTGCAGAATTCGGGTCAAATCCAGACCCATTGTCGAAATAAGAGAGTACATATGATTTGTCTGAGTTTTGACAAAATCCAATTTTTAAACAAGGGTTATGAGCATTGCTGAATGCATATTTACAAGAATTTGTTAAAAGCTCGTTTATAATTAACCCTATGGGAACAGCTTTGTCAACATTGAGTTTATGGTTTGTTACATTAATTTCCTTTATTATACTATTGTTAGCCCACCCAAAAACCGGCAATATACTATCAACTAACTCATTTACAAAAGTATCCATTTCAATATCGGTTATGTTATCGCCATAGAGTTTTTTGTGAATCATGCCCATCGTTTGCACCCGCAGTTGACTGTCTTCTATCGCTTTTCGGGCATCATTATTATCCATAAGGTTTGCCTGGAGACTGAGTAAGGCCGAAATTACCTGTAAGTTGTTTTTCACCCGGTGGTTTTGTTCTTTAAGGAGCAAAACATTTTTTTGGCTCAATAACTTATTCTTTTTGTATAAGTTAAACAGGAAAATTGACAAGCCGGTCAATATTAGCAAAGCAAAGCCTGAAACCAATAAAACCCCATATTGCAGCTTCAGCCTGGCTTCCTTAGCTTCTAGTTCTTTATTTTGCACCAGAATCTGGGCTTCTTTCTTCTCGGTTTTATATTTAGCTTCCTGCTCCGCCAATAAGGTTTTGCTTTGCATATCTATGTGCCGATACCTTAAATTCATGTATTTTTTATAGTAGTTAAAAGCAGAATCGATGTTTTTGATTTTGTAATATGTTAAATATAAATCTTCGTAAGAACCTTCTTGCTGATGGATAAGTTTCATGCTATCAGCAATTCTGATACTTTTTGTAAGTAATTTTATGGCCTCCTGGTAGTTTCCCTGATCGCGCAAGCACCTGGCTATTTCCTGAAAAGACGATGCCATACCTCTACGATCGTTTTGAGCTTTAAAAATTTCTATAGCCCTCCGATGGGCATTTAGTGCATAAGTAAAATCCTTGTTTGTATAATTGGCTCTTTTATGAAGCGAAAGTCCTAAATTATTATAGGAATATGGCAACCTTTCGCATTGTATCCGGGTCATTATATCAATTGCTTTATTCAGAAAATATTCGGCGGAATCGCAATATTGGTAAAATTTAGCAACAGGCTTATCGTTAACAATAAAGCTATTTAACCAATTATAAGCGGTTCCAAGAAAGTGACAAGTTAGGGCAATTTGTAAACTATCTTTTGACTTATAAGCATGATCCAGCCCGTCATAAATTAGTTCCAAAACCTGGTTATAATTCCAACTTGTTAGTTTTATACGGGCTAAGGCTACTAAGCATTTTGATAACCCTTTGTCATTTCTATGTTTCGAGTAAACATCTTTCGCCAGGCTTACATATTTAAGTTCCTGCTCAGTTTCGTTTTGCGTAAAAAGAACTTTTGAATATTCAATATAAACATCAGCAAGTATAAGTTCGTCTTTGCCAGTTTTAGCAATTTTGATAGCCTCTTTAAGAAAAGATGCAGATTTTAAATAATCTGAATTGAAATATACTTCTGATGAATCCAAAAGAGCATTAATCTTTTCATTAGGATTCTTGACCTGATCTTTTCCAATTACTAATCCGTAAAAATTTAAAAATAGAATAACCAGTATGGATAAGAGAAATGAGGATTTCATAAATTTAGGGTTAATTCGATCTACTTAAAATTGCTTAGCGATTTTTCTGACTTTTAAATATAACTAATTAATTTCTTGGAGGACAATCTTTTATTTTTTTCGACTTTTTTTTATATTTTAAAAATCAAGTGATTAATAGAGTCCTCTAAAATAAGGAATTTAAAGATTACATAAATAAGATTTAGTTAAGTTTCATGTAATTTTTAAATTATTCAGGGATAAGTAAATTTAGATTGGATGCCACTAAAGAGAGTAGTACTTTCCTTCTAAAATACTAAATCATTTTGCAAATGCTTTTCTGCTAATTTCCTTTTTTAAAAAATAACAAGTCTTTCTGATATATCTCCAAGGATTTATCAATACTCCATCGCAATTAACAGAAACAAACCTAATTAAACTTGCATTTTACTCTCCTTTGGACGGCAAGTGGGTATGAAACTAATGAGTGCTGAACAAATAGATTGCTTATTACTTTATAAAACATGTTATTCAGATAACTATCACTTATTCGATTCTACTGATTTCCAACCAGCCTTAAATCCCCTCTTGGCACCTTCCCAGTCTGTTATAATTTCAATCAATATCATGGTGAAAAGTCCAAGAAAAAAGGCTATTATGTCTCGTTTGGTAATTTTTGGGTGTTTCATTATTTTAAGTATAAAGTGGTTTTAACAATACGTTATAGGATTAATTCAACATTCTAAAAATCGAAAGCCATGCCTAATTTAATTGTTAGTGGATTTATATATTCAATAGGAGCGTTATAAACTTGCGTATTATCTTTAATAAATTCAATAGTGGTACTTACCCATGGGATAAAATTAGACATCAATTTTTAAAAATAACAATCCTTACTTTAAACTGAGCACTTTCTTTGATGAAACTGCCTTAAAGTATGATTAATCTCATATAAACAAGAAAAGAGGCATTTTTCGATGCCTCTTTCCATTATTCTATCTATCTTTTTCGGTCTATTTGTATAATAATCATATACTTAAGACTTACTTCTTGCTTCTTACTACTCCCTATCATCCACACTTCGAGTGCCCGCAACTGGTGCAGGTTAAGCAGCCTTCCTGGTAAACCACCGTTTCGCTTCCGCATTCGCTGCATTTGCTCTTGGTAGCTTTGGTTCCATCGGGAATGTATTTTTTGAGGGCACGTACTACCCCGTTTTTCCAGGTGCTAATCATGTCGCTGTCTACATTTAACGATGTAACAAGGTTCACAACATCGGGAATTGGCATACCGTAACGTAATACCCCGGATATTAATTTAGCATAGTTCCAGTATTCTTTCTTGAATAAGCGGGATAACCCACCCATGGAATTGGTGTAGCCATATTTATCCACATATTGAAAATCGTAACGCGCAGAACCATCTTCCTCTTTCACCTTGATAATTTTCCCTTTGGTAATCGACTTTGGAATTGGCAGGGTATCTTCATCAGTAAGACCGGTGAATATTTCGTAGGGCTTGCCATCGTGTAACCCAATAAAGGCAACCCAATCTTCGTTTTCGTTGCGGAACCGGATAATATCGGCATCCAACACTTTCGGACGTTTTAAAGGGGCTGGAAATTCACCATGTGCAGCCTTTTTTTCTTCCTTTTTATTTGAAATAAGTACTCCGGAACGCGATCCTTCGCGGTAAACCGTAACGCCTTTGCAGCCGCTTTTCCAGGCTTCAACATAAAGTTCGTCTACTAAACTTTCAGTAGCATTTTCAGGAAGGTTAATGGTAACGCTGATGGAGTGATCGACCCATTTCTGAATCTCTCCCTGCATGTGCACTTTGCTCACCCAGTCTACATCAGCAGAAGTTGCTTTATAATAGGGCGATTTTTTTATTAGTTCTTCAATCTGGTCGTAGCTGCATGTTTTTAACGATTCAGGATCGTGGCCATTCACTTCGAGCCAGGTAATAAATTTATGATGGAAAACATTGTATTCTTCCCAAGTGTCGCCTACTTCGTCGGTAAACGAAACATTTACATTGCTGTCGTTCGGATTTACCTTCCGGCGACGTTTATAAGCAGGTAAAAATACAGGCTCAATACCCGAGGTGGTTTGGGTCATTAAACTGGTGGTACCTGTTGGTGCAATGGTTAACAGGGCGATGTTACGACGACCGTATTTTACCATATCGCGGTACATTCCCTCATCTTCAGCTTTTAACCGATTGATAAACGGATTGTTCTTTTCGAGATGTGAATCGTAAATCGGGAACGCGCCACGCTCTTTCGCCAGATTAACAGAGCCTCTGTATGCTTCGAGGGCAAGTGTTTTATGTATCTCAATTGAAAAATCGGTAGCATCGTCGCTTCCATAACGAAGTCCCAATGCAGCGAGCATATCTCCTTCGGCAGTTATACCAATCCCGGTACGGCGGCCTTCTTCGGCCTTAATGCGGATTGCTTCCCACAAACGGCGTTCTACACGCTTAATTTCAGGATCTTCAGGATCAGCAACTATTTTCCCAATGATGGCATCAATTTTTTCGAGCTCCAGGTCGATAATATCGTCCATGATGCGCTGTGTATAAGCCACGTGCTTTTTAAACAGTTCGAAATTAAATTTGGCTTCGGGGGTAAATGGACTTTCGACATACCCGTATAAATTGATGGCAATAAGCCTGCAACTATCGTATGGGCAAAGTGGAATTTCGCCGCATGGATTAGTAGAAACGGTGCGGAAACCAAATTGGGCATACGAATCGGGAACAGACTCGTTAATAACGGTATCCCAGAATAGGATACCCGGTTCGGCCGATTTCCAGGCATTATGAATAATCTTTCCCCAAAGTTTGCGGGCATCAATTTCCTTGGTATAAACCGGATTTGGGGCGTCGATAGGATATTGTTGTGTATATTTTGTATTGTTTACAACAGCCTGCATAAACTCGTGGTCGATTTTTACCGAAACGTTTGCTCCAGTAACTTTTCCCGATTCCATTTTAGCATCGATAAAATGTTCGGAGTCGGGATGTTTAATAGAAACACTGAGCATAAGTGCTCCACGGCGGCCGTCTTGGGCAACTTCGCGGGTCGAATTCGAAAAACGTTCCATAAAAGGAACAATACCGGTAGAGGTAAGGGCGCTATTCAGCACCGGACTACCATGCGGACGGATATGCGATAAATCGTGACCCACTCCACCCCTGCGTTTCATGAGTTGTACCTGCTCCTGATCAATTTTCATAATACCGCCATATGAATCAGCAGCAGGCTCGTTTCCTATAACAAAGCAATTTGACAGGGAGGCAATCTGGAAATTATTACCAATACCGGTCATCGGACTTCCTTGCGGAACAATATATTTAAAGCCTTTGAAAAGCTCATAAAGTTCCTGAGCGCTCATTGGGTTTGCATACTTCTTCTCGATACGGGCAATTTCGTTGGCCAAACGCCAGTGCATATCGTCGGGAGTAAGTTCATAATTCTTCCCGTACGAATCTTTTAACGCGTACTTGGTTGCCCAAACCCTTGCGGCAAGCTCATCGCCATTAAAATATTCCAACGAATTTTTATAAACTTCGTCATAAGTGTAAGTCTTCATAGGAGAATCCTTTTCCGATGTTTGCTTTGCAACCATTTCTTCAATCTGCATTTTAAGCTGTTTTTTAGGGTTTTAAAAATTCAGGTTTTCAGGGCCGAATAGGTCGCAAGGTATAAAGAGAAACTTCCCTGCACAAGACATATCCATTTGTAGTTATTAACATTTAATTGTAGTTATTAACTCATTTTATTAATACCTGAAAACCAATCATAATCGCATATACAACAACTCAAAAGCTTGAATGTTAAGGCTAGTTGAAAAGTATGTTAAATTGTTAATAAGAAGGCGGGGAAATTTTTTTTATAATTAGATCGGTGGCACCCAGATTGCTCTTCACAAAGTCTCCGGATACAATTCCTGCTTTTTCACGAAGTTCAATATTTTCAAGCAGATCGTCGAGTTTTTCCTTTAGCATCAAATAATTCGAAATTGGAAATGCCCCACCAAGCTTTACCAAATCGTTTGCTTCCTGAAATTTTTGATAATTTGGTCCAAATAGAACTGGTAATCGAAAAGTAGCCGCTTCGAGTATATTATGTATGCCTTTCCCAAACCCACCGCCAATATAGGCGACCTTGCCATAGCGGTAAAGCGACGAGAGCATTCCGATATTATCGATGATTAAAACATCTGCCTCTTCGGCAGACAATTGCGCCAGTTGGGAATAGCGGACTGCTTTTTTATTCAATTTTTGAATGAGTGACTGAATTGACTGTTCCTTAATTTCGTGGGGGGCAATAATGACTTTAAATTTATGGTTAGTTTCATTTATGTATTTGACCAGCAGCTCCTCGTCGGGCTCCCAGGTACTACCAGCAATAAGGCAGATATTATTTTCCACAAAAGTTTCAACAGCAGGAAGCGTTTTGGCAGCCGATACGATCGAAAAAACACGGTCGAAACGCGTATCGCCTGCGATAGTGACCTGATTTATACCAATACTTTTCAACAGGTCGTACGACCGGCAATTTTGAACAAAAATATGGTCAAACTTGCCTAGCAGGGTGCGAAACCATTTTCCATACCAGCTAAAAAAATGCTGGTCTTTTCGAAAGTTGGCGGATATTAAAAATAAGGGAATTTGTTTTTGATTTAATACCTTAATATAATGGTACCAAAATTCATATTTAATAAACAGGGCAAAGGAAGGTTGGACTAAGTCGATAAATTCCAATGCATTTGACTTTGAATCCATGGGCAGGTAAAAAATATAATCCGCCCCCGGATAGTCTTTTCGTATTTCGTACCCCGATGGTGAGAAAAAAGTAAGTACAATTTTATAGTGCGGATATAATTCCCTAACCTTTTCAATTACCGGTCTTCCTTGCTCAAACTCCCCCAACGATGCGGCATGGAACCATATTCGCTTCTCTCCCGGCTGAAGTTGGGAATGTATTTTTTTGAAAATATCCTTCCGTCCATTTAACCAAAGCTTTGCTTTGTTGTTTTCAAGCAGGGCCGAAAGTTTTATGAGATAAAGATATAAAGCAACGGATAAATTATAAACAAATGTCATTATAGCAGTATTTTGAGGCAAAAGTAAACATTTTTATGGCCGGGTGAACGAGATAATTTTTTACTCGTTGTGCTTTTGACAAAATTCATGTAGGTTTGCGGAAGTTAGAAGACGGGAGTCAGAAGACAGAAGACGGAAGAAGTCAGAAGACGGGAGACGGGAGGAAGAAATATAAAAAGGAAGGCAAGCGTTAGAAGGTTGTTGTTGGAAGAAAATAATTATTAAACGGCGGGATGAAGATTGCTTAAAAAGGATTAAAAAAATTATAAATAAAAATCCGATGGAATTTAAATTTGAAAAGCTCATTATTTGGCAAAAAGTAATGGAATTTGGAGAAAACATTCATCAACTTGCTCTTAAATTTCCAAAAGAAGAAATGTATAATCTTTCTTCCCAAATTAGAAGAGCTGCAGATTCAATAGCTTTAAACATTTCAGAAGGATCAATTGGACAATCTAATCCGGAATTTAAAAAGTTTATGGGATATTCTGTACGTTCACTGGCAGAAGTCGTTACATGCTTGCACAAATCCAAAAGACGTGGATATATTTTAGAAAAAGAATTCTTAGAGCACTATGAATTTGCTTTTAATTTAATGAATATGATGATAGCTTTTAAAGGGAAGATAAATTAAAGAAAGTTAGAAGTTTGTAGACTGAAGTCAGAAGTGGGAAGCAAAAATTCCTGGTAAGTAACAAGTAAGTGAGGGATTCTAGATTATTATCATCACCCTATTTTCTTTTGACTTCGGTCTTCGGTCTCCCAGCTTCAAACTATATTTGTATTTGTAAAAATTTAATCTAAATAAATTATGAGTTATAGTGTTGATCAGGTAGTAAGTGCACTTAGCAATGTGACACATCCTGGCTTTAACAACGATATTGTTTCTCTGAACATGCTCAGCGATATTAAGGTAGATGGAAAATCGGTTTCCTTTACACTCACATTTCAAAAATCGACCGACCCTTTGATTGCCTCGATCCAGAAAGCATGCGTGAAAGCACTGCAATCGCACCTGGATGCTGAAGTTCAGGTTCAGGAAATTAAAATTGAAAGTCTTCAAAAAATTGAACCCAAGCCTAATGCATTAGCTAAGGTTAAGAATATTATTGCCGTAGCATCGGGTAAAGGTGGCGTTGGAAAATCAACTGTAGCCGTAAACCTGGCGGTTTCACTGGCAAAACAGGGGTATTCGGTTGGACTTATTGATGCGGATATATACGGACCATCTATACCAAAAATGTTTGGGGTAGAAGGTGCCCGACCGGAAGTTAAATCGACTGACAAGGATGATATTATTGTTCCGGTTGAAAAATACGGCGTTAAAGTATTGTCTATCGGTTTTTTTGTAAGCGATAAAGATGCTTTGGTTTGGAGGGGGCCTATGGCAACGAACGCTTTGAAACAATTAATTAATCAAGGTGACTGGGGGACTCTTGATTATCTGCTCTTCGACCTTCCTCCCGGTACAGGAGATATCCACCTTACCCTGGTACAGGAAATGGCTGTAACGGGAGCTATTATGATCAGTACCCCGCAACAGGTTGCCCTGGCAGACGCCATTAAAGGTATTTCGATGTTTAGGGGCGAAAAGGTTAATGTACCTGTTTTAGGACTGGTCGAAAATATGGCATGGTTTACCCCAGCCGAACTTCCAAATAATAAGTATTACATTTTTGGAAAAGAAGGATGTAAAAAGCTGGCAGAAGAAACCAATATTCCGCTATTAGGACAAATTCCGGTAGTACAAAGCATTTGCGAAGGGGGTGATAGTGGCAAACCTGTTGCTTTGGACGATAACACGTTAACAGGTATTGCCTTTAAAGAATTGGCCGAAAATATGGTGAAAGAAGTTGAAAAGCGCAATGCATCGCTTGATCCGACCCGCAAGGTTCAGATGTTACGCACGAAATAAAATGATTGAGCCCGCATAAAAAAAAGTGAAAAGACTTCAACTTGCTCAATATGACAATTGAAAATCAATGATTTGTCACATTTCGACTCCGCTCAATATGACAAATCATTGATTTTTATTACAGCATCATTTACCCTTACAAATTAAAATAATGAATATGACTGCTACCGATAAATTAAGTTTAATGGCGAGTATAAATAAGGCGATTGACTCATTACGACCTTATCTTCAGGCTGATGGCGGAGATATTACCGTTTTGGATGTCAGCGATGATATGGTAGTGAAAGTAAAATTTACCGGTGCATGTATTTCGTGCCCTTTTAGTTTTCATACGTTAAAGGCGGGTATTGAGCAGACTTTAAAAAAAGAAATACCTCAACTAAAAGAAGTTATTGCTGTTGAATAATCCCGCTCTCTCCTTATCGTGTAAATGGTCTTACTTGTTTGATATAAAGCTTCCGTGTTCCTGAAACGGTCGAGTCAACTTTAAATTCTATATCCAAAGGGATACATTTTCCTAATAAATTACAGTAATGAACTGAAATTTGCTGGCACAATCCGGCCAGTTTTGTTACTTCATCGGCGCTCAGCACATATTCATTTTCTTTCCCGGGCAACGTCGAGCGGTTTATATATTCAATTCTATTGGCATAAGGCTGTTCCATCTGGTAAAATATAATCTGTTCGGGTAAGACATTATCTTCCGGTCGAACCACGCTGTATTCAAGAAACTGAGCATTTATAACATATGCAGGTAAATCAGGATTATAAAGATTTGTTGTGATTACCACCCCGTTAGCATCTTCGGCTGGGAAAGAACGATTTACCAAAATACCCATGGCAGTAGAATTCTGGTCAATTTTAAAATATTCGCGCTCCTCAAACGCCCTGAAATTCCACAAACTTGCCCACACTTTTTTTATGGCTTTTTCAATAGTTTTATCCGCGTCGCCGGGAATCGCTGTATAAGAATCGTAAAGGCCCGCACCATTAAACCCCTCTACATCTTCAGCATTTGTCGATGAACGTAAACGAAATGCCGGAAACCCCGATTGTTGCATATTTTGGGAAACCAATGCCAAAAGTTCCGGGTTAATGGGTGTATGTTTTATCGTATCTCTTAATCTCTCTAGCCATGCATCGCGGATAGCAGCATTTTGCCTAAAATCTTTATCCTGAAACATCTGCTTCATAAAAGGAATAATCCCGTTTCGTTTCAGATGATCCTGATAATAGTAAAAAGGAATAGCAAAGCCAGCTTCAGGCAATGGAATGCTGCCAATTTTTTGCATCTCGGCAAAATTTGAAGCCTTCCCACCAATTGTTTTTGTTGAATTATAACCGGCATTTGATAACTCAATTAACCCGGTTGTTAAAGTATCCAAATTCAGTTTTTGGGGTTGCTGCGGCTCATGCGAGTCCCAATATGCCTGGGCTTCGGTTAAGGTCGCTTCGCGAATCGAAAAGTAATCGCTGGTAACTTCTAAGCGAACTAATTTATCCACCAACGAATTAAACAACTCGTTATCCCACCCACTTCGCAAGGCCATATTAGGAGTTTTGCGGTTCTTGCTCAAAATGTTAATATGGCTTAACGGCGTTTGAAACTCGGTTGTTATAATAGCCGAAACTACCGGAACATCGTTAGGAATTCCATTTAATAAAGCAATATCATGTCGGCCCAGATAAGAGGATGACACCTCTGTCCAATCCGTTTTTTTTAAATAACCATAAGCGATTCCTTTATTTAATGCTTGAAAATCCTGTCCCTGAAATAACTCATCGGGAGTAATAATCGGGATGGAAGTACATTTGCTCCAGGATTCGGTATTGGGAAAGAACTTAAACTGCTGGTCGAAAAAGCATGTTTGTGCAATTTTAGTATATAGCAATTGTATTTCGGAACACGTTAGCTCATCGCCGGCAAAGAACTCCATGGTATAGATATCCGAAGATAAATAATGATTGATAGCTCCTAAATAATAAATCCGCTGAGGGTTTTCCGAATATTGCTCTTTGTTAAAAAAGTATAGGTCTTTATTATAGTTCATCACACTTCGGGCAAAATTGTAATGATATAAATATTTGGTAGAGTTCATGTAATAAATAGTACCGGAGGGAATATCATACACAAACTTTACAGAGGTAACGCCGTTGTATGTGTCGTTAAGCGGCTCTCCTTCGTATGCCATAAAAACCGATTCGTTGGGAATGGAATTTACAAAATTGCCTGGTAAGGTCTCATTCCGGGTAAGATAATAACTATTGCCAATGCCTTGATGAAGGAGTAAATCCTGTTCGTTATATCCCTTCAGACTCACGCTAATTTTAATTGATTCTGTTAAGTTTAAATTTTGATAGTTCAATAGAATTTTCCCGTCAACCGCAAAAACTTTAACTACCTTCTCGCTGAGTGCAGACGATAGTTTTAACAAATAAACCCCCGAACTTAGGGTGGGGAAAACATATTCGCCCTGTAAAGACGGAGGTATGCCCGAGTTTAATATCTTCCGGCCTTTCATATCGAAAAGGGAAGCATCGATAGCACTGGAAGAAATCCACGACAACCTGTTCTGATTATAGGTTAATATAAGTTTGTTAGTTGATTGCAGAAAAGAATCGATGATTGCCGAAGAGAAGGTAAAAAATCCCTGTTTGTTGGTAATGATAGACCCAGGAATTCCCGACACCCGAATAATAGCACCTCCAAGTGGCTGCGAATTTTCAGAATCGAATATATATCCACCATAGGCCTGTTGGGCAAACAGACTTGTATTAATATGTATTAAAAAAATATAGACTGAAAAAAGTAATATCCGGCCTACCTTGATCATCTGTGAGAATCTGATTGAAAGGACATTCAAAAATACATAATACCAGGGAGATGTTAGTACTAAGCTTATATAACCGGAGGGTAATTATACGATACAATTCAATCAAAACTCTCATTATCAAATTAATATTGCGCCAGAGGAAAGCCAGAAAATTATTAGCATAGAGTAATATTAACAGCCCAATGAATCCCTTTCTCCTGAAACTATAGCAAAACAAAAAAATATTCAATTACTTTCGTTCTGCACTTGTTAAAAAAACATTATTTTTAGCAGCAAGTACTGATTAATCTACTAAAACAACAATTTATGAACACAACCAAAAAAAGTTATGTATTGCCAATCGTTATGATGATTTTACTTTTCGGTATGATCTCATTTGTAACGAACTTAGCAGCACCAATGGGTGTTGTTTTGAAAAACCAATTCCAGGTTTCTAATTTATTAGGGATGTTGGGCAATTTAGCCAACTTTGCTGCTTATGCTGTCATGGGTATTCCTGCAGGCAAGCTTTTAGAAAGAATCGGATACAAAAAGACTGCTTTGATAGCTGTAGTTGTAGGCTTTGTAGGAGTAGGCATACAATTCTTCTCAGGCATGGCGGCTAGTTTTACTGTGTACCTGTTAGGTGCTTTTGTAGCCGGTTTCTCAATGTGTATGCTAAATACCGTTGTTAATCCAATGTTAAACACGCTTGGTGGTGGTGGTAATAAAGGAAATCAATTGATTCAGGTAGGTGGAACTTTCAACTCTTTGATGGGTACATCAGTTCCAATGTTGGTAGGGGTGTTGATTGGTGAGATAACAAAGAATACTGGCATTACCGATGTGAATCCGGTGTTATTTATAGCTTTGGGTATTTTTGCCCTGGTTGGTCTTGTATTATATTTTGTTGAAATACCTGAACCGCATATAACAAAACAAACCGATGCTGTTGCCTCAAAATATAGCGCTTGGTCATTTCGCCATTTTATATTAGGTGCAATTGCAATTTTTGTATATGTTGGTGTAGAAGTAGGTATACCAGGAACAATGAATTTATTTCTTGCCGATGCTAACGCCGGCGGATTAGATGCTACAACTGCCGGTTTTGTTGCAGGAACATACTGGTTCTTAATGCTTATTGGTCGTTTCGCCGGAGCATCTATCGGTGGGAAAGTTTCTAGTAAATCGATGCTTACTGTTGCTTCAGCAGTAGGATTAGTTTTAGTTTTGCTGGCAATTATAATGCCTACTTCAACTACTGTTTCAATTCCCGTTGTTCAAACGAGCGCAACCGGAACCATTTCTTTCGGATTGACTGCGGTACCAATCAATGCTATGTTTCTTGTTTTGTGCGGTTTGTGCACTTCGGTAATGTGGGGCGGTATTTTCAACCTGGCTGTTGAAGGTTTGGGTAAATATGTAGCCCCGGCATCCGGAATCTTTATGATGATGGTTTGCGGTGGAGGTATCCTACCTTTATTGCAAAGTTTTGTTGCAGATAGTGCTACCTATATGATTTCTTACATTGTACCACTCTTAGGGTTAGCATATCTGCTATATTATGCCTTAATTGGCAGTAAAAACGTTAATAAGGATATTCCTGTTGCTTAAGTAAAAGGTATCTACTTCCCCATAATCTTATCTTCTGGCATGAGATAATTAAGAAAGCTATCAGTAAACTGATGGCTTTCTTTCTTTTATATACCAACGTATACAATCCAAAATTTCTTACTGAAACCATGAATATTTGCCATCCCCCAATTATCCCACCTACTTCTTCTCCCTACCGCATCAAAATTTTCTTTCTTATGAGATATTATACTGTCAATCATTTCTATATTACATTTATTCATTCCTTTAAATAAATGTAGGGCTGAATTATTAATTGGGTTTAAATTCGTATTATTAACAGATTTTTCAACCTAAGTCTAACTTAACTAAACTACACTATGTCACAGCAGAAAAACTCCCTGGGGGTTGGAATGGCATTTATGGCTTCCATCTTTTTTATCTTTGGTTTCATCACTAACTTTAACATTGCAATGAAGGATCAGGTGCAGTTAGCATTTGACCTAAAGACACTTTATCCCGGCTGGGAGAATTTCTTTGCTAATTTAGTAAACTTTGTATTTTTTGTTGCATATGCATGCTTTAGCTTTCTTTGCGGAGGTATCATAAAAAAAATCGGATATAAGAGCGGTGTAGTTGTAGGTCTAGTACTAGTTGCAATAGGAAGTTATATGTTTTTTCCTGCTGTTGCTGTTCTTTCATATCCTTTGTTCCTTACAGCTGTTTTTGTAATGGCCACAGGAGTTGTATTTCTGCAAACCGCTGCTAACCCATACGTTGCTATTCTGGGACCACAAGAAACTGCTCCTGCCCGTTTAAACCTTACCCAAGCTTTAAATGGTGTTGCTACCACAATTGCCCCATTCCTGGCAGGTATTTTAGTATTGGCTCCAGCTGTATTAGCATTAAAAGGTGGCGCAACGGCTGCCGAAGCAGCCAAATTTGTACAGATGCCATTTGTAATTATCGGCTCCCTTGTTGTTATAATCGCAGTTGGAATATCTTTTATTAAACTCCCGGTAATTGCCGGTGATAATACAATACCATCAAAAGCTGTTTTGAAAAAACCTTTGGTTTGGTTAGGTGCTTTAGGTATTTTCTGTTATGTTGGTGCTGAAGTTGGAACTGCCGCAAGCATTGCTCCATATCTCAAAACCAGTGGTTTTGCGCTCGATGTTGCTGTAAAACTATCTGCAATTTATTGGGGGGGTGGTATGGTTGGCCGTTTCTTCGGGTCTATACTGTTGGGTAATCTTCCCAATGCTAAAAAATATCAATATTCGGCTTTTGTAATGGTATTTGCATACTTCGTGGGGTGGTTCATAACCTCGGCATCTGTTACCGATGGTCAGTTTGTTTTCGAATCTCAACCAATGAATGGATTCATCTTCCTTGGAATCGCTATTGCCAACTTCTTTTTAATGCTGCTTGGTAAAGGAAAAGCAAATGTTGCACTTGGAATCTTCGGAACAGTAAATATGCTTCTAATTCTTGCTGCCATTATGATGCCTGCTTCTGTTGGCATGTGGTGCCTGCTTTCAATCGGATTTTTCAACTCCATTATGTTCCCCAATATTTTTACATTGGGAGTTCGCAATTTAGACCCTTCCGAAATGCCATTAGCTTCAGGTATTATCAATACCCTGATTGTTGGAGGTGCTGTTATTCCGCTTTTAATGGGATATATTACCGATCAGGTTGGTGCTCGCTGGGCATTAGTAGTTCCTATTGTTTGTTATGCCTATATTACTCTGTTTGCAATGGTATTGAGCAAAAAAAATTAAATATCTCTTTATGAACCAAAATGAGTCTGTGTAAATAGTGGAGTAAGACTTTGACTTCTCTATGCCTAACCATTGATAGTCATTTAATTGTCACATTGAGCGGAGTCGAAATGCGATAATTAAATGACTTTTTACACAGCCTCTTTTATTCTATTGTATTAGGCTAATTTTGTTATTATAAGAAACTGTTTAAATTTATTTATCCAGTGTATTTGAAAATTCAGCCCTTGCAGGGTTGCTGCATTATATGTTTCATTTTCCGTAGGTTGACATCTACGGTAATTAAAATTTAACCCTTTCAGGTTTTCTGCAAACAAAAGTCCAAAGGACTTTAATATGAATAACCTCCGGTAAAACCGGAGGCAAACTAAATGAGAAATTTGGAACCCCGAAGTGGGTTCAATTTAAATTTAAACAGTTTCTAAACCAGTATTGTTTGTTTTGAATTTATCGTTATTCAAGTGCTAACTAGTGTTTACACTCTTTATTCATTTCGCGGGTTACAAATGCGAGCCAGTATCATCGCTAAATATCGGTATTGAGAATTGATTTCCAATCAAAGCAGCGGGCTGAAAATCCTTGCTACCGACTCACGTATGCTATCCCAGCGAGGACGTTTTTCCCAATTGTCGAGGGTGATATAAGTACTGGCTTCCAAATCCTGTAGATAATAGGTCTGCAATTCGGTTGTAATTGCCTCATCGTAAATAATCGCCGAAACCTCAAAATTCTGGTCGAAGCTGCGGATATCCATGTTAGCTGTACCTACGGAACTTAATACCCCATCAACAATTAATAATTTGGAATGAGGAAATCCTTTCTCATAAAAGTAGATTTTAATACCTGCTTCGAGCAGTTCGTTAACATACGACCGGGTTGCCCAAAAAACAATTTTAGAATCGCTACGCGCCGGCAAAATAATTCTGACATCGACTCCACTCAGGGAGGCAGTTTTTAAAGCTGTTAAAATGCTTTCGTTTGGTAAAAAATAAGGACTTGAAATGTAAATAGAGGATTGTGCACTGGCAATTGCAGCGAAATATGCCTGCATAATACTTGCCCAATTGGAGTCAGGACCACAGGCTGTAATCTGCACCAAATGATGCTCATCGGCCTTCTCGGTACGAAAATACTTCTCGTCGCGAATTACCTGGTCGGTTACAAAGTACCAGTCAATCAAAAATACTACCTGAAGCGAGCTAACGGCTTCACCTTCAATTTGAAGATGCGTGTCGCGCCAAATGCCCAACTCAGGATTCCCCTCCAGGTATCGGTCCGCAATATTTAGTCCTCCCACAAAACCAATGTGTCCATCAACAACAACAATTTTACGATGATTCCGGTAATTAATTTTATTGGTAAGAGTTGGAAAACGAACCGGTAAAAAAGCATTTATTTCCACACCGGCATTGGAAAGACTTTCTATAAAATCGTCGGGCAGGCTCCAACAACCAACATCGTCGTAAATCAGGCGAATCTTAACTCCTTCTTTTGCTTTTTTTATAAGTAGTTCCCGAAGTTGATTGCCAATTTTATCGTCGTCAATAATATAATATTCGAGATGAACATGATCTTTGGCGTTCTCAATTGCCTGGAAAATAGCTTTAAATGTATTCTCGCCATTGTTTAATACCTTTACCCTGTTATATTCGGTAACCAGCGACTTGCTACTGTTGAGCAGCAACCGCATGATATGCATTTTCTGGTGAAGCTTTTTATTTTTGAATAAATTGCTGTGTGGAAGTTCTATGAATTGATACTGGTTAAGTATCCGCATTTGTTCAAGGTCGGCTATTCCTTTTCGAGAGAAGATCTTTTCTTTCCGGTAGTTTTTCCCAAAAAAGAAATAAAAGACAATGCCAATGATTGGAAGAAGAAAAAGCACCAGCAACCAGGAAATGGTTTTTAATGGATCGCCCTTTTGCTGAATGATAAGAATAACAGTAAAGGCAATCGTAAGAAAGTAAACTATTTCTAAAACCAAACTTACCTTTTCACCAAAAACTCCTTCGAGAAACATAGGCGCGAATTAGTGTTTAGCTCAAAGATAAAAAAATCCCGCCATTCGTAAGAATGTGGGATCGAAATATTTAGAATTTCCTGATTTGTATTATTTAGCTTTCCCCTGATTTGCCACAGCTGCCATTGCTTTGGCAACCTCATCGGGATCGCCCAGATAGTAGCTTTTTATAGGCTTAAGATTTGAATCGAGTTCATATACCAATGGCATACCAGTCGGGATATTTAATTCCAGTATGTCCTTGTCGGAGATATTATCGAGATATTTAACCAAAGCACGTAAACTATTGCCATGAGCCCCAATAATTATCTTTTTACCTTTTTTAACTTCCGGGGCTATCGTATTCTCCCAATACGGAACAAAGCGGGCAACAGTATCTTTTAAGCATTCGGTAGCCGGAACATCTTTGGGGTCTAATTCATTATACATGGCAAAATGTGAGGGATGCCTCGGATCGTTCAAATCTAGTGGTGGTGGCGGCACATCGTAACTACGGCGCCATATTTTCACTTTTTCATCTCCGTGTTGTGCAGCGGTTTCTGCTTTATTCAATCCTTGTAGCGCTCCATAATGCCGTTCGTTTAAACGCCAGTTTTTAATTACCGGAATCCAGAGTAAGTCCATTTCTTCCAGCGCCAGATTCAGTGTCTTCATGGCCCTTTTCAATACCGAGGTAAAAGCAAGATCAAAAGTAATTCCATTTTCCTTTAGTACCCTGCCTGCTTTTTTTCCTTCTTCAATTCCTTTTTCACTTAAATCGACATCTGTCCAACCTGTAAATCGGTTTTCTTTATTCCACGTGCTTTCTCCGTGGCGTAATAATACTACTTTATACATATTTAGTTCTTTTTTATTAAACTAAACAAAATAGGATACAGAAAGTTTTATCAGGCAGGTGTTTGAGAAATAAATCACCCCAAAAAGTTAGTATTCGAACAGAAATTTTCTGCGCAAATATGAACCTTTTGGGGTGAGATATTGAATGGAAAGATTTAGCTAACCAATAATTTTCCAGTCATTTCTGATGGAACGGGTAAGCCCATAACGGTTAAAATGGTTGGTGCCACATCGGCTAGTTTTCCATTTTCAATTTTTTTATAGTCATTGTTCACCAGAATACAAGGAACAGGATTGAGAGAATGGGCGGTGTTCATGCTTCCATCATCGTTAACAGCAAAATCGGCATTCCCGTGATCGGCAATAATCATTACGCTATAGCCATTGGCCTGAGCAGCACTAACCACTTCGCCAACACATGTATCAACCGTTTCGACTGCCTTTATAATTGCTTCATATATACCGGTATGTCCTACCATATCGCCATTTGCAAAGTTCAGGCAAATAAAATCGGCTTCCTGTTTTTTAAGTTCTGGCAAAAGCAAATCCTTTACCTCCAGGGCACTCATTTCGGGCTTCAGATCGTAAGTGGCAACTTTAGGGGAGTTTACTAACAACCGTTTTTCGCCTTCGAATTCGGTTTCACGACCACCGGAGAAGAAGAATGTAACGTGAGCATATTTTTCGGTTTCGGCAATTCGTATTTGATTTAGCCCGTTTTTAGATATTACTTCGCCAAGGGTTTTGGTAACATTATCCTTGTCATAAATAATATTGATTCCTTTGAATGAATCGTCGTAGCGGGTCATGGTGTAATATTCCAATGGAATTGTATTCATCCCAAATTCGGGCATGTTCTTTTGGGTAAGCACCACGGTAGTTTCGCGGAGACGGTCAGTCCGGTAATTAAAACATATTACCACATCGTTCTCGGAAATAGCAGCCAATGGTTTTCCATTTTCGGTAATGACAACCGGTTTGATAAATTCATCGGTAATATCCATCGAATACGATTTCTTTATGGCTTCCAGCACATCCTCCGATTGAGTTCCTTTGGAATGAATATATAAATCGTATGCTTCTTTTACCCGTTCCCAGCGTTTATCGCGGTCCATACCATAATAACGGCCAATTAACGTAGCAATTTTACCATTTGAGGTTTTCAAATGGTTCACCAGGTTGGTCATGAATCCCAAACCGCTTTTAGGATCGGTATCGCGGCCATCGGTAATGGCATGGATATATACTTTTTCGAGGCCGAATTCTTTGGTAACGTCACATAACTTATATAGGTGGGTATCCATGGAATGCACACCACCATCAGAAATTAAGCCGATAAAATGTACGGCCTTGTTATTCTTTTTAGCATAGGTAAAAGCTTTTACTATAGCTTCGTTTTTTGCAATGGATCCGTCTTCGCAGGCAAGGTTAATTTTTACGAGGTCTTGATATAAAACCCGACCAGCTCCAATATTCAAATGCCCTACTTCCGAATTGCCCATGACTCCATCGGGCAACCCAACATTACGACCACTGGTAAGGAGCTGTGAATTGGGGAAATCCTTCATCAACCGATCCATATTGGGAGTGTTGGCCGAAAAAATTACGTCCGATTTTGTTTTATTCCCAATCCCCCATCCGTCGAGGATCATCAGCAACATGCGATTTTTAAGCTTCATGATAATTTGTATCTGTTATTTTCTTAATTACTTTTTTGAAAGTTGCAAAATTACTTTTTTTTAGGATTCGAAGGCTAGAAAATGAACATCTTTAAAAAAATTCAAACTATTAATAACTGAATGTCTTTCAGTTATTAATAGTTTGAAGTATGTAGAATGAACTATTCTATCTTAAATTGGAACTAGTAAGCCTATTTAAATCTCTGAATGTTTAAAAAGCTTTCCCCGATTGAAGTTTCATCATCAGATCCTCAATATGGTATACCATATCTACAAATTTCTTATCCCTCTTTATCTCTCTTGTACGATGCACTGGCAGGTCAGCTTTAATATGCTCAATAATGACCCCCGGGTTTGCCGACATAATATAAATGTCGTCGCCCAAATAAACTGCCTCTGAGATATCGTGTGTAACCAGAATAATGGTTGGGTGTACTTTCTCCCAAATTTCAATTAAAAAGTCTTGCATCCTAAGCCGGGTATAGGTATCTAAAGCTCCAAAAGGTTCGTCCATGAGCAGTATCTCCTGGTTTACGAGCAAACTCCTTGCAATAGCCACCCGTTGAAGTTGCCCTCCCGATAACGTTGGATATTTAGCATACTTTTTTTCGTGCCCTTCCAAACCAACCACTTTAATCATGTCCATGGCTTTATCATGGGCTTCTTTTTCAGGAACCCCTTTGTACTTCAACCCCAACGAAACATTATCCAAAACAGACATCCAGGGAAATGAACTGTATTGCTGAAAAACCATACCAATACGCATGCTATCGTTTCGAGGGACTGCTTTGATTAAAATTTCGCCGGAAGAAGGGTGTTGAAGGCCAGCGATATAGCGCAAGATGGTTGATTTTCCGCAACCGGAAGCGCCAAGCATTACTATAAACTGTCCCTGATTTGGTTTATCCTCAATAAGCAGGTTAAAATCCTTAAGAATATGAGATTTCCCGTTATCGTAGCTTTGATTAATATTTTTAAGTTCAATAATATCTGGTAAAGGAGTATTTATAAACTGAACGCTCATCGATGCAAAATTAAATGTGTTTAAAGGGGAATAATTTCTTATCGAGCCACTGGAATAGCTTATCCTGCAGAATACCGATAATTATAATAACAAAAAGCACCGCAAATACTTTATCGAGACGACTTTGCCGGGCTGCTGTAAAAATTAGCGCTCCTACTCCACCTGTTTTATTAACTAATTCGGCTACAATAATGTATGTCCACGAAATTGCAGTTAACACACGAATATCATCAAATATTCGGGATGTTACTGATGGCCAGTATACTGTTTTAAAAATCTGCCAGTTACTGGCACCTAGTGTATACGATGTTTGAAGATAAATTTTGTCCACTTCGCTGATACGCTGAACCACGACAGGCAACAAATACACCAGAATACCAAAGGCAAGAAATTGAACTTTCATGTTTGTTTCAATTCCAAACCAGGCAATAAACAAACCGGTTACAGCAGTTAAAGGAATAAAGCGGATTGCATCGACATAGCGACTAAGCAGGCTTTTAAAGAAGGGAATGAGTCCAATAATAAACCCCAGAATCAGAGAAATTGCTATTGCTTCTAAATAACCAAACACATTCAGCTTAATGGAATACAATGTGTTTCTCACCAAAAGATCATCGAAATGCAGGGACTTAAACGAATAAATTACAGCAAGTGGATTAGGAAAAACAGCGTTGCTAACCCAACCGGAAAAGGTCATTAAACTCCAAACTCCTAGGATGAGTATCAGTCCTGATAAGGCTACCAGGAATGATGCCCTCTTCGAAGGGATATAATTCATCTTAAAAAGATTCAGCATAGCTTATTCGGGTAATAGTTCGAAATCGGTTCTACGGTTTTTGGCACGTCCATCCTCGGAAGAATTGTCAGCAACCGGTTTATCAGGGCCATTTCCAACAATTACGAAACGGTTTGCATCAAAACGATGTTCGCGAATTAGATAGTTTGCTACCGATTGGGCCCGCTTTTCGGACAACGCCTTATTATTGACTGAGCTTCCAACATTGTCGGTGTTTCCCTCTATGCGGATCCTGGCATTACCAAACGATTTGGCAATATCGAGAAATTCGTTGTCGATAATATATTTGGCATTTTCATCTATCTCGGACGAACCACTTCTAAATGCTATAGAAACACGTTTTGAAGAAATAGCCTGAGCAGTGCGTTTTGTTTCATCGGCGGCAGAAAACTTAACAGAAGTTTCTCCATCGTGTTCAGGCCCCGTTAGGTTTATAGCCGAAATAAAGGATGAATTACCCACTAACCTCCAACTTGGAATGTTATCGGTAGGATAACCAATTTTAGCATATTTTATGGCCATTTTATTATAGATAGCCTCGCCGGTAACGCCGGTATAGGTGCCTTTCAGGTTGAAAAAATTTATATTGTCTCCATAGGTGCAAATACGTGCATTATTAATCGCCTGTAAACAAAAATCTTCCGGTTGTTGTAAACCGACAGAAAGAATCTTGGCTGCTTTTTGTTTTGCCTGTTCTGAAGAATTGATTTCAGCAGCTCCTTTCATCCAACCTTCTACCAGGTTTTTCAGCATCTCGCGATTTTCTTCTACAAATTTCTTCTTGGCAACAAAAACATCGGCAATTATATACGAAGCTTCGCGTGTGCTTTGTAAAACCCGTGAACCAGGAACTTTGGAAATACAATCGGCATCATCGGGGCTCCAAACTACTGCAGCGTCCACCTGTCCTTTTTTAAACAAATCGGCTGCATCAATGGCATTGGCAACTTTTACAGCATTAATATCGGTGTAAGAAAGGTTTCCCGCTTCGAGCATCCATAACAGGAAAGTATGGCTTGGGGTCATTTCGGCAAAAGCTACCTTTTTACCTTTCAGGTCTGCAACATTCTTAATGGTGCGGGTAACAACCACGGCATCACCTCCGCGCGACCAGTCGCTCTGGAATACAATCTGTGGTTCATATTCTTTAAAGCCACTAACTTCGGTAGTAAAAGCATCGACGGTAGCCCACATCAGGTCGATATTGTCAGATTTCCAGGCATTCCGGCAATCGTTTAAATCTTCGAGTAATTTAAAATCGACCATAAAGCCATAATCTTTATAAAACCGAGATTCTTTTGATGCGGTAAATCCTTCGTTGAACAATTGTCCCCCGGCATATCCTCCCCAGGTTACAACTCCAATACGAATTACTTTTTCTCCTTTCATATCACCCAAAACTCCCTTATCGGAACCTTTAGGAGCAATAACACTTATGATATTGGTCTTGTAAAGCAAAAATGCAATGCCTCCAAGGATTACTAAAACAATTAAAAATTTCGAAAGTGGGGTAAGTTTTGTTTTCATTTTATTTAGTGCTTTTGAGTTTTTGTAATAAAAATCGTCTTACAAACATCGTCTAAAATTTGATTAAAACAGGTGTTTGTATTTATTTCCGTTTTCGGAGCTCTCGGAATTAGCGTTTTTAATAGCTACCTTTTCAGGGCCGGGTTGATTCAATAAAAGAGAAATTCCTTCTTTTTCCATCTTTTCGAGCAACTCCATTCCCTTTTGTTCATATACTCCATTTTGCAGATCGATGCTTTCTATAAAAGTAGAAGATACTTCCATAAAACGTTCCATTTCGCCAATCTTACTGCTTACGTCATCTACAATAGCATCCATTGCCTGATCGAACATCATCTTCTTATCCGGATCGCCCTTAATAATCGACATCGCACGTTTCATGGCCGAATAACCTGCCCGGATGGCATCGCGTTCCTGCTTCTTAATGCGGACTTCGTTTTCGATATCTTTAATTAAATAGCCCGAATTATCGTACATTTTGGATAATACCCGATACAAAATCTCCATTTTGTTGAGCAGTTCGTGAAACCGTTTGTTTGATTCTTCCAAACGTCCGTATTGACGGGTGTTTATAACAACCATATCCATGTTCCCGGTCTTCTTGGCCTGCTCGGCTATCTGAAGGCTTTCTTTCATTTCGTCGTTGTTTTTATCGATAACCATTTTCAATTTTTGAATCTGCCCTTTCAATTTGGAGATATGGATATCCATTTCTTCCAAACTTTTGTGAAGGCTCTCGATATAGGTTTCGAGGATTCCAATTGGATCGATATTTACAAAAACGCCGGTTATGGCACGCATAATACTTTTGTAAATAAACCAGATGAGGTTACGAAACTTGGGGTCGAGCAAGACATATAATACGGCTCCCAAAACTACAAAGAGTATAACTGCATGCAGCGTATTCTGAAGAATGGAAACGATATAGGGCAACAGCTTATAAAGCAGGAAGCCTCCACCTAAAACAATTCCTGCCATAAATATAAATCCGGTAACTCCTTCAGGCTTTTGCCAGAACGTTTTTGGCCCACTAGGTCCTTTTACAAATGCATTTTGCATAGATTCAATTATTAATTGTTAATTTTATTCAGATTGGCATCAATCTGATTGACAATATATTCTAAGGTTTTGTTAAAATTGCTTTCCGCAATTTTTATTTTTGCATCGGCTTCTTTCAGATGTCCCTGGATCTCAGTAATTTTCAGTTGATTTTCGTTAATTTCCTGTGTAAGCTTGGTAATTTGTTGCGTTTTAAGAGTGTTTAATTCCTGCAGCTCTTTAATGCTTTTCTCTTTAGACTTTACCTGGTCCTGAATATGACTATTTAGTTCAGTATTAAATTGTTTTTGCTCTTCACTCAATACTTTCTTATAATAGTCGGCGCTTTCCTTAATTTTCTGGACTGTTAATCCCCTGGTGGATAATGTAGCTAAAACAGTTTGTACTTTTAGTTTATCGTCGAGGGGAATATTTTGCATGGACTGCAAAGCGCTGAGAAATTCCAGGTAGTCTTCGCCGGGAAGATTATGTTCTTCAATTGCTTTTATGAGTGAATTGAATACGTCCTGATCAAAAGCGCCAGCAGAAACAGGTGCTGTTTCGGCAGGTTTACCGGCAACAGGAGCAGGAGCAGGAGTTGAATTTTGCGGAATATCAGTTTGTTCGCTGGTTTGAACAAAAAGATTTTTTATCTTTTTAATATCAAATGCCATAGGTTATGGTTTTGGGTAAACAGTGGATTGAACAAATATATAAAATGTTTTAACACCATTTCTTGCTTACTTAAAGATTATAAGAGGTATAGGGATTAAATAAAAAGATAGCGCCAATCTATTCTAAATGAATTAAGTACTTTGTAATGTACTAATGTGTTACCCTTCATATTACATCTAATTTGCATACATTCCGTATTAAATTTGGCAATAAAATAAGGGATGTTTTTACAAAATTTAAAACATCTATCGGTCAATAGGATTAATTGACCGGCAAAGAAGATATTTGCGCGGACAGAGGGATGTACTAAAGGAATGGAAGATATGGTTCGGCAAACTCAACCACCGGAAGTAACGGAGATCGAGCTTGCCAATTTACCTATTGGTTTCGACAGAATTTGGCAGCTAGGTAAAAATTTAGCTCTTTTTAACCTTTTCTTTATAAAAGAACATTAGGTAAAGCCCAGCTACTATAAAAGGAATACTTAACCACTGCCCCATGTTTAGGGTCATAGTGCTTTCGAAATTAACCTGAACTTCTTTTATAAATTCAATAAAGAAACGGGAAGCAAACAAAAGAACCAGAAAAAGCCCGAAGATATAACCCCGGTGAAGCTTTTCGCGCTTATGATTGTACAACCAATACATCAGGAAAAATATCGCCAGATAGGCAAATGCTTCATATAATTGGGTTGGGTGTTTAGGCACAGTTTCGCCGCGGAGTTCGAATATAAATCCCCAAGGCATCGATGTTTCAACACCATAAATTTCGGAGTTAAAAAGATTTCCGAATCGGATGCAGGCTCCGGCCAAGGCAACAACAACCCCCATATAATCCATAATTCGGATAAAGGATATCTTATTTTTATACGAAAAGATCAGTAATGCAATTACAATCCCGAAGGCTCCACCATGACTGGCCAGACCTTGATAACCCACAAATTTAAAGTCTTCGCCAATAGTTCCCTGCCAGGGTAGAAGCATTTCTGCCAAATGGTCTTTATAATAATCCCATTCATAAAAAAAGCAATGACCTAACCTTGCTCCTAACACCGTTCCAAAGAAAACATAAATGGCAAGCTTGTCCAACAATTCCTGGCTTAACTTTTCCTTGTCAAATATTTTCTTCATAAATATGTAGCCCAACACAATACCAGCTACAAAAAGGAGGGAATAATAACGTAATCCCCAAAAGCCTATGTTAAAAATTTCGGGATCTACTTTCCAGGTAATAAAAGCAAAGGTCATAATTTTGATATTGGTTTGTGGCAAAAGTAATGAAAACAATTTTTCTAAGTTTATAAACTATATTAATTTATGGTAAGTGATTTTTAAGTCGAGTAAACTTAGTAAGTTTGAAGCAATTTATTAGACAGTAAATCGAAGATGAAATTATTAAAATACAGCATACTCCCCGTTTTTTTCCTGATAATTACCCTGTCGTGTGCAAAAATTGGTACTCCGGTTGGTGGACCAAAAGATGTTACACCTCCGGAAGTGGATTGGACCAAAACCAAACCAGCTAACAATTCTACCAATTTCAGCGGCAAGAAGGTAGAAATAACGTTCAACGAGTTCCTCAAACTTAAAGACATTCAAAAATTATTTGTGACCTCACCCCCTTTTAAAAATAAACCGGAGGTGATTTTAAAATATAAAACAGTGGTGGTGAATTTTAAGGATTCGTTAATTCCAAATGCAACCTATACGCTAAACTTTGGGAATTCAATTACCGACAATAACGAAGGAAACGCTATTCGCGATTTTGAATTTGTATTTTCAACCGGCGATTTTATAGATTCCTTATCGTACGAAGGGAAAGTAACAAATGCGCTGGACCATAAACCCGACAAAGAAGGCCTTTTTGTTATGCTTTACGATGTAATGGGCGATTCGGTGCCCTTTAAATACCTGCCTGCTTATACTGCCAAAACGAACGAAATGGGTTTCTTCCGGATTAACCATATTAAAGCCGATACCTTTATGGTAGTTGCCGTTAAGGATAATAACAATAATTTTATGATGGATACGAACGAAGAAGTTGCTTTTTCCGACAGCTTGCTCTATTTAAATAGTTCGTTTTATCATGCTCCGGATACGGCTGCAGCTAAAGATACGGCCCGGAGCGACTCCGCTTATTTCAGCCGTTTCAAACCTCAAATTGAACTCTATTATTTTAAAGAAGATAATAAATCTCAATACCTGGTAAAGAAAGAACGAAAACTGGCCAACCAGCTCTTTTATAATTTTAATGCCCCATTAACAGACACATTTAAAATAAGTATTGCTGATAATCCGGTTAAAAAACCCTGGTATTTATTAGAAGAAAGTGCCAACCGCGACTCGATGACCGTTTGGATTACCGATACAACTCTTATAAAAACTGACACACTAAAAACTGTGCTTGTTTACCCCATGCTCGATTCTACCAATACCCTTCAACCTAAATTTGATACCTTGAGGATGGTATATAAAGCTCCGCAAGCAGAGCAACGAAGAAGTAAAAAATTAGCAAATAAAGAGATACAGAAGCTGTCCATTAGTTCGAATGCCAGGGATGGATTCGACCTTAACAATAAAATTGTTGTAATTGCCGACCAGCCTATTGATAGCATTGATAAAACTAAAATCTATTTTACCTATTTGGAAGATACTGTTTCGACCCCTGTTAAATATACTGTTAACAAGGATTCTGCTGATTTCAGAAAGTTCCGGATCAATTTTACGCCCTCGTCGGGAACAGCGTATACATTGGTATTTGATTCGTTGGCAGTAAGTTCAATTTATAACACTTACAACGATTCGCTGGGGGTAAAATTTAATGCTCAGAGAGATGATTTTTATGGGGCGATTAAAGCTAAATTAGAAGATGTTAAAGGAAATGTTATTTTACAGGTAATGGACGACAAGGAAGCCCTCATTAAAACCTATTTTCTGAAAGAAGACAAGCTGGTCACCATTGATTACCTGGCTCCCGGCAAATACATGCTCAAAGTAATTTTCGACACGAATGATAATCGAAAATGGACTCCGGGCAATTACCTCAAAAAAATACAACCGGAGAAGGTTGAATATTTTAAGGATATAATTACGGTGCGGTCGAACTGGGATGTGGAAGTAACCTGGAAATTGGGGCAAAAGGAAGTGGCAGTCGGAAGTAGTAAGTAATAAGTCGGTAGTCAGAAGACCGAAGACGGAAGAAAAAACGGAGAGAAAGTTGGAAGACGGAGTTTGAAGTCGGGAGACGGAAGTAAAGAACAACCTGCATTTTGAACCTGCAACCCGTAACTATTTAAATCCCGCAACCTGTATCTTGCAACCTGTAACCCGCAACTATTTATATCCCGCAACCTTTATCTTGCAACCCGCAACCCGTAACTCTTTACATCCCGTAACCCCCAACTTAATTCTTCAACGGTTGCACATTCCCAAAAGGTACGGTTATACTCAGCCATGGAATGCCTACCCACTGTTGAACCTGAGGGCCTGCAGGAGTAATTAGACCATAATCGATTGCCAGATGTTTGCTGACAAATCTGCCTCCAAACCAAATAAGCGCTAAGGATTCTCCATCGCCAAAAAATATATAATTTTCTGTCACCAGGTAATGTCGTTTCCCGGTTCGATAGGTTCCTCCAAACGAAACAATTGGTCTGCTTGTAAACTCGCCATCCGCAAAAGCATAGCCGGCTCCAACCGTAAAGTTTTTATCGCTTGGGCCAAAAGTAGATACTCCATAAACAATTCCCACTGTTGGTGAATTAAATGAACTAGTAAAATATTTAAAGGCAATGGCTCCCAAACCTAAATTCCACTTATCCTTTTTTATGGGAAAAGAAAATTTTGGGGTTATCCAAAGCGGTACGCCATTATCTCCAAACAAAAACGTAGGTACTAACCCAGCCCCTAAACTGAAATTATTCGTAATTCCATAGCTTACCTGATTAAACATTACCCAGGTATTTTGGTAATATCCTTCCCCTTTCCGGAGTCCATATCCGTTTGGCAAGTAAAAGTACCTTGTTCCATGCGGATTTTCGAACCAAACTTCACCTTTTTTAATCTGTGTAGGAATAAGCTCCTCGATTTTCTTAATCGTAGACACCGGAATTTTTATTTCTCCCAGATTAACGGTTTTTAGCACCAGAAGCTGTTCATCTTTCGAAATAATAGTGCCGTTATAGATATTTCCATCCATGGTCTCTACCTGATACAGGGGAATGCTATCTCTTTTTTCTTGCGCTTTGGCAGGAAGAATTACTAACACTATTAAAACTATAATCGAGACTAACCGCTTTCTTGTTTCCATATATCTATAGTTTAATTTTTATAAAGCATTGCTTCCAGTTATAAGCATCAGTTTAAATTCATCTTTCCAAAAAGCAGAAAATGAATTAGTACTAATATATCAATGTCGTTTAGTTAAAAATCGATGTTTGATCAGCCGGGGTCGAATATCTTTAACTAAACAACATTGACTAATATATACTATTTGATAATTGTAAAAACACAATTAAAAATCAAAAGTTATTACAAAAGAACCTATTTACCAATAAGTTCATCTATTATTTTGGCCGATGCGAGGCAAAGGGGAATTCCTCCGCCCGGATGGACACTTCCTCCGGCAAAGTAAAGTCCTTTAATTGATCTTTTGAAGTTAGGGTGGCGGGAGAATGCCGCAAACCTCCCATTAGAACTATTTCCGTATAGAGAACCGTGAAAAGATGATGTTCCAGACTCAATACTTCGAGGATCCAGCATTTTTTCGAATACTATATGCTGCGCGATATCGGTTGCCAAAAGGGTATTGATTTTTTGAATGATCTGTTTCCGGGATACGGCAACAATAGAATCCCAATCCTGCCCAATATTTTCAGGGACATTGATCATGACAAACCAATTCTCGCATCCCACAGGTGCATCATTCTCCTCTTTCTTTTTACTGATATATAAATAGACGGTAGGATCACTATAAACAGTCTTTGTGTTAAATAAACACCTGAATTCTTCCGGATAATTTCCCGAAAATAAAATATTGTGCAACTCCAGCTCCGGAAAAGCTTTGTCGATTCCCCAATAAAAAATCAAGGCAGAACTGGAACGCTCGTGTTTTATATACCGCTGTGGAATTTGTTTTCCGAGTAGTTTATAAGCCGAAACTATGTCGACATCCGAAACAACCACATCGGCTTTGTACCTTCGGTCGCTTACCTCCACTCCCACTATTTTATGATGAGAAGTTAGAATTCTTGTAACCGGAGTTTGAAAGTGAAAAGTAACTCCCTGCCGCTCGGCGAGCAATAGCAACGATTGTGCTATACGATACATTCCGCCGGTTGGATAATATGCCCCGACAGAGTGCTCCAGATGAGGAATAACATTGAGCGTAGCCGGTGCCTTATATGGATTTGACCCATTATAAGTTGCGTACCGATCGAAAAGCTGAACTACCCGGGAATCCGAAAACCACGATGCATTGGCATTGTGCATGGTGCGAAAGGTATCGAGCTTGTATATGTGCAACAGCGCTTTGAAAAAGGCTTTCGACAAAAAGGTAGAGACCTTGTGAAACGATTTGAAAATAAAAACAGGAGCTGTTAATTCGTAAAGTTCCCTGCTTCGCGATAGAAATTGCAATACCCCCGATTTTTTTTCGCCGGTAACCTGCTGAATTTCGTTTGCAAATTTTTCGACATCCTGATAGGCATTGATACTCGAGCCATCGGTATAAAAATAACGGCAAATAATATCGAGCGATGTGTATTGAAAATATTGCTCCGGCCGCTCGTCACATAATTCAAAAAGCTCTGTTACAAGATTTGGAAGTGTAAACAAGGACGGTCCCATATCGAACCGAAATCCGTTGTGATGTGTTTCGTTTAGTTTTCCTCCGGCCTGACGGGCAGTTTCGAACACCGATACCTTATAGCCTTTGCAGGCAAGCCGGATGGAAGTTGCAATCCCTCCAATTCCTGCACCAACAACTATTGCGCTTTTATCCATTGTAACTGGTTTCGTTTCCTAAAGCATAAATATCAATTCCTTTGTATTTCGAAAAGTTTTTCGAAACGAAATATACAATATTGATAGATACCTCCAACTATGCAAAAGATTGTCAATGCACAAAAAACAATATAATTGCAACAGCAATAAAAATTACCATTATTGCAGCAACAACCTGAAGCTTTATTTGCCGGACTTCTCTTTCTCTTTCCGGGTTGAAGTAATATTTTGAGGTACTTGTCTGGACAATAACCCTTTGCCGAACCAGGCTCTTAAATATAAACCCCATGCGGATACCGTGTTCTTGTGGGTTTATCGATTTATCAGGACTAATGGCATTTGCCCTTTGAAAAGCCCTTAACATGCGTTTTCGTTGGACAGCAATAATAACAGCTCCTTCATTCATAGTGTAACATTATTATATTCAAATGTATTGAAGTTATTTATATTTAAGAAACTATTACATGGTTATCACCGATACCAGAGCAAAGGGCGATTCCTATCTTCGAAAATTATCTCCATCATTAGAAATAGGAAGAACTCGTTAATAATCTTATTTTTAAAAGTTGCTGCCATATTTCAAAATTTTGGTTCGCTAAAAATCATTTGGTGAAATCGCTTTGTAAACTATATTTGTAAAACTTCCAATCTCTTTGAGTTATACCCTAAATAAACTGCTATGAACCTACGACATCGGCTGGTCACCTTTCTTTCCTTCGTAATTATTTTAAACGCTATTGCACAGGAAAAACCGCTCGCTCTTACCATTGAAAAAATATTTACCGAAGATATAATTGGTGCCAAAGGAATGCGCGGCGTTCGCTGGCTGAAAGACAGCAATGGCTATACCACCCTTGAGGCTAATGCAGAGAAAAAAGGGCGGGATATAGTTTTTAACGACGCTGTTACCGGTGAAAAAAAGATTTTGGTTAATGCCCAGTTGTTAACTCCTGCGGGGAAAGACAAACCTTTAACAATTGCAGATTATAGCTGGAGCTCCGATAATTCAAAATTACTGATCTTTACAAATACCAAACGGGTTTGGCGATATAACACCAAGGGCGATTATTGGGCATTGAACCTGAAAACAAATAGCTTACAACAACTAGGAAAAACACTTCCTGAAGCAACATTGATGTTTGCCAAATTATCGCCCGATGCCTCGAAAGCAGCATATGTTTCGCAACAAAATATTTATGTCGAAGACCTGGCCTCTGGTTCCATCACCCAGCTTACCAGCGATGGAGGAAACAACATTATCAATGGCACATTCGATTGGGTATATGAGGAAGAGCTCGATTGCCGGGATGGTTTCCGATGGAGCCCCGATGGAAAATCGATTGCCTATTGGCAATTGGACACCAAAGGAACGGGTGTTTTCTCCATCATCAACAACCTCGATTCTATTTATCCCGAAATTATTCCTATCCCATATCCAAAGGTTGGCACCACAAACTCATCCTGTAAAGTAGGGATGGTAGCTACAACAGGGGGAGAAACCAAATGGTTCAATATCCCGGGAGATCCCCGAAATAATTATTTAGCCCGAATGGATTTCATCCCTAACTCGAACGAAGTGATGATCCAGCAATTAAACCGGCTTCAGAATACCAATACCGTTTGGCTGGGCGATGCTCAATCGATGGCTCTAAAAACCATAGTTACCGAAACGGACAAGGCATTTTTAGATATTCACGACAATATTGAATGGCTCCGTAATAATCAATATTTCACCTGGACCAGTGAACGCGATGGCTGGAGACACCTATACTCAGTTTCGCGCGATGGAAAAAGTACTTCGTTGATTACCAAAGGAAATTTTGATGTGGTAAATATCAGCCGTATCGACGAAAAAGGAGGATATGTTTATTATATAGCCACTCCCGAGAATTTTACACAGCGCTACCTTTACCGAAGTCGTATCGATGGCAAAGGCGAAGCCCAACGTGTAAGTCCGGTTGACCAGTCGGGACAGAATCGGTATACGATTTCTCCCAATGCAAAATTCTCCCTCCATGTGTTCGAAAACCATTCCAATCCTCCTTTTTATGAAATGATATCGTTACCCGACCACAAACAAATTCGGGTTTTTGAATCGAACCAGGCTGCGAAAGAAAATTATGCCAAGTTGGGATTAAGTCAAAAAGAATTTTTCAGGGTGGACATTGGAGATATTATGCTGGATGGATGGATGATTAAACCAGCCAGTTTTGACTCTACTAAAAAATACCCCGTTATTTACAATATTTACGGTGAACCTGCAGGATCGACCGTGCAGGATAGTTGGAGTGGCGGAGAGCTGTGGGACCAATACATGGCCAATCAGGGATATATTGTAATGAGTATCGATAATAGAGGAACCAATGTTCCTCGGGGCCGCGAATGGCGTAAATCAATTTATGGCCAGATTGGAATTATAGCCACCAAAGACCAGGCTGCTGCGGCAACTGCTGTTGGCAAAAAATTTAGCTTTGTCGATATGGGCCGTATTGGTGTTTGGGGCTGGAGTGGTGGCGGTTCCATGACCCTGAACTGTATGTTCCGTAATCCCGAAATTTACAAAACTGGTATTGCCGTAGCGTTTGTGGCCGATCAGCTTTTATACGATAATATTTATCAGGAGCGCTATATGGGATTACCTACCACTAATCCCGAAGGGTATAAAAATGGCTCCGCTATAAATTTTGCAGCTGGACTTCAGGGAAAGCTCTTACTTGTGCATGGCACCGGCGACGACAATGTGCATTACCAAAACTGTGAGCGGTTGGTGAACGAACTTATCAAACAAAATAAACTGTTCAGTATGCTTGCCTATCCAATGCGCTCACATGGTATCTATGAGCGGGAAAACACAACCTTGCACCTTTACAGAAGCATGGCCGACTATTGGTTAAAGAATTTACCGGCTGGAGGGAAGTAGAGATTGAAAAAATACTGCCAAAAGCTTTCAAGTCTACCTAATCTTCACGAAATAAAAACTCCTCATAAAATGATGTTTTAAGAGGAGTTTTTATTTTTCCCTAATAGTATTAATGCTATAACAAATAACTGATTAATAAACTACCACCATAGGTATAATGCATAAATTTATTGTTTCCGGTACACAATCCATCAAGCAAGAGGTTTATTTTTGTGTTCTTAAGCTGAATATAGGGGCCAACAGACATATGGGCACCCATTGATAAAGCTTTGGTTTCAGAATATTTATCCTCATATAAGCCCAAACCATCCTCATCCTTAAGAATTATGCTGTTTTCGTAATAGTTCATTCCTAAAGAAAAACTGGAGCTAAATCCAAAGGTTTTTCCTTTCGTAAAACAGGCGCCTACATATATTCCACCATTATTTATCTGACGTTTAGACAATATAGTGCCATCATATCTTTGAGAAAATTCAGAGCTTTTACTTGACTTGCCCGTTTGAAGAAAAAAACCAATCAAAATTTTTACATGCTCCTTTTTAGTTGGAAGAAGAACTTCATTTTTAAACCCCAAAAGTGTATTAACATCTAAATTGATTTTATAAAACCCGGTATCTACGTTAAAAGAATTATCATGTACTATAATTCCAGTTCTCATTTCAATTTTTTTCGACGGATTATTTTCTTGTGCTACAAGCATCATTCCCAAAAAGGAAAAGGCAATAATAAGGATGTTTGTTTTCATAGAGTGGTAATTTGGGTTCAATTGGATTATCGGTTTAAACAATAGTTGGAATTTCTTTTACGATTTACGAGTTCAGTTAGGATATCTTTCAAGGTATGGTTATTCGATTTGCCGGTTTTGTTAATCAAAAAATATGCCGATAATTATTTCTTTAATCAGTTTATGCAGCAATATAAGGTTTTCATTAGAAAGTATCAGCTTTCCAATGAAAACCATTAATCTTTTAAAATGGATTTATGCGTCAATAGATACAACTTTCCTTCATATACTAAGGCTTTTGTGTTAATCTTTTTGACGCAGCAACCCTTATAATTTTAGGTTTGCAGCTATTGACTTAGAATCTGATACATAAATCTATTACTTTAAAAATCACCATTATAAATGTAAAATAGGTCATTTCATAACTTCACTTATTTCTTTGAATGCCTTTTCAAGAACGACATCTTTATTAGCTAAATAATCATTTATTGCCTGCTTTACTTCAATATCGGGTTTCACTCCGGAATTTACAAATCGCTTTCCACTTATTGGATAGCAAATTCGTCTGGTGCAAATCCTGGCATAACCACCTCCTGGCAGGCCTGATACAACTAATGGAGAACCTGTTGAGCCTCCCGTTTCTTCACCGATTAATATTGGTCTCTTTGGTACTTCAAATATGTTAACTAAAAAATCTTCCGCAGCTGAAAAAGTGAAGCGTCCAATTAATATTGCTGTTGGGCACATTATTCTTTTAATGGTATCAGAAACAGATATTGTATCAGGCATTTCAAAACGATATGCTTGATTTAAATAGTAAGATTTATATTCATCCTTCCAGTTTCCGTTTGCTTTTCGAACTCCGTCATTTGTTCTTGTCTCCCATGCATAATTCAGAAAATAGTCTTCTTTAGTCAAATATTTTTGTAAATGCAATGCAACAACAGTTGAACCTCCGCCATTATTGCGAAGGTCAATTATTACTCCTTTTGCTTTATCAAGTTCCTTACTAATTTTATCGAATTCTTTAATTGCCTTTTCTTCAGGCGAGAACCTATTAAAACTAACAAGTGCAATATTATTATCCATCCATTTTAAATCAACAATATTTCTCGAATTATTAAAACTTGGCCCCCAATATTGGTCTTTATCGGTTCGTGTTGTTTCTCCATTTCGTTGAACGTTTATTTTTATTACTTTACCGTCAACCTTTTTTATGGTTGCATAAAAGGACTGCCATTTTAAACCACTTTGAATTTTAGCAATCCCTTGCATCCACAAATGTTGCTCAGTTGATGCTGAAATAAAAGGGAAAATTTTTGTTTCTAAAAATTTCTTAGTTGGAATGTTTTCTATTTCAATTAATTCAGCCCCAACCCATGTTGAATCAAGTTCAGGTGTTTTGCGAACTCTTGTTATATACACTTTTTTATTAAAATCCTTCAATGACATTGGTATATAGTCCGTGTAAGGATAAAATTGGCCATTGTCTACCACTTGCGAGTGCGCATCATTTAAAGAAGCTAAGAAATTTTGCAAAACCCGATAGTATTCAAAGTCGTTTTCCGTAGCTAAAACTTTTGGTATATAGGTTTTATAAAGGCTGTCCAAATTGAATTTAAGCTTATCGATATTTACAAAATTGTATTTTGTTTCAGACCAAACTTGGCTGAGCCAATATTGTTTTTCTTCTGAAGGGATTTTATCAGGTAAATCCTTAACGCCAATTATCTCGGTATGAGCTGTATCTTTTAAGTTTAGAATTATTTCAAGTTTTATAGTATCATTCTTTGAGATTGAAAAAATTGCGGTATCAATATCCGTCTTAAATACAACTTCATTTTTTTCTATGGAGCAATAAACTAATAGCCTATCGGGATCTCTTTCTGGAGAGATACTGCAATTTGATAAACTTCCATTAATAATAACTGAGATGTTCTTCTTACCCGAATGAATAACCTGTTGACCATGGACACTTGTATAATAGGCTAATAAGAAGAAAATGAAATAACAACTGTTTTTCATAATAGATAGTTTGAGTAATAAATTTGGATCATCAATACAGAAGAGTTTATTCGAACTTCAAAATTATTGTCTCTTTATTCCAAAGCCGTTTCCAATTAGTTGTAGCCTTTATCTGGAACCAGACTATCTAAACAAACTTCTCCCTTTGCTGCAAATTGGTCAATCCCCAAAGGATTGTAACAATGGCGCCAATCATCATCATCAGTCGGTTTTGGTAGATAACGCTAGCCCATATCGTTAGATTCATTCCCGAAGGAATTTTGTAAGGGTTTAAAAATAAGTTCCATTTGCTTTTTTCGAGGGGCTCGTTCAGGATGAAAAAGACCAAACCAATGATTACCATTACTACGGCAGTGCCATTGCCGTTTCGTACAAGGGTAGTTAGCAAAAAGGTAAGGGAAGCCAGAAAAAATAATGGGTACATTAACTGAAACACCATATCGAAAATGGGGATTTTTACAACCGAAAACCACGCAAAACCTGCCATCATTATCAATAATAACGACAGTAACAATAATGCTATTGCAAAGCGGATAATGTATACTTTATAACGATAATTCGGGACTCCGAAAATGATCTCAAGCATGCGGGTATCTTTATCGCTTTGTATGTTATAAACAATGGGGTAAAACATCATCAAAATACCGGGGAGAATAAGTAAATCATATATATCGGATGTTTCGGCCTGACCGTCCGAAAACAGCATTATACCAATAATTGTGAGGAAAAATAGCCATGCGGCTATCAGGAAATAAATAAATTTATTGCCAAACACAATCTTAAGGTTATAGCTAACAATATGGAGGACTAGTTTAAGTTGTTCCTGTGTATTCATAGAATCATTAAATCAATATTGGAATCGCTCCAAACGGAGACCTTTAATATTTTCTTTTTATAATTTGTAAGAGGTTTCTTAGATTTAGTTTCTTTTGTCAACAAAAAATCCATAAAATCGATAACCTCTTTCCTAGCAGAAGGATCTAACAAATTAAATTTCAACGCTAAATCAGTCATAACCTTATTTTTTACAAATTTAATTAATCTGATGAAAAATGGCTAAATTATATCTTCAGTTCATTTTTCCTTTACAATCCATATCAATATAAACCTTTGCATAATTGCCAAACCCTTTCCTGCCATATGTTTTAAGAAAGATTCTGGTTTAACAAACATAAATAGGCATCTTCGAGGTTTGCCTTTACCGTTCGGGCTCCTTCAATCGGACAGCTGCCAGCCATGCACCTGACCTTTATTTTATCTCCGTCACGCATGTGATGAATAATGGTGAATTGCTCTTTAAACTCTTCGAATGTTTCGATACTTAAATCGGCTGTCCATACCTTGCCTTCAGCAATTTGTGCCATATGTACCGGTTCGCCCAGGTATTTTAATTCGCCGCTTTTTACCACAGCCACCCGGTTACACGAGCTGGCAACATCTTCGATAATATGGGTGGAGAATATTACAATCCGCTCCTTGCTTAATTCTACCAACAAGTTCCGGAAGCGGATTCGTTCCCGTGGATCTAGCCCTGCGGTAGGTTCATCAACCACCAGTATACGCGGAAGGTGAAGAAGAATTTGGGCAATCCCGATGCGCTGTTTCATCCCACCTGAAAAAGATCCTATTTTCTCGTCCTTGTGCGCAGCCATGTGTACCGCTGCCAATACATAATTTACCCTTTCTTCGCGAAGTTTTGCATTGTAAAGCTTTTTTAAGATTCCCATGTAATGTAGAAAGTCGTAAGCCGAAAGGTTTTCGTACATACCGAATTCCTGTGGTAAGTAGCCAATCAATCCCTGCAATTCCTCGCGTTTTTCCTTAACATCTATCCCGTTAATGGTAATTTGCCCATAGCTGGGTTCAAGTATTCCGCAAATAATGCGCATGAGGGTCGACTTCCCGGCACCGTTTGGCCCTAACAAACCAAACATACCATTTTCAATTTCGAACGAAACACCCTTCAAAGCTTTAAAGGGAACTTTTTTCTTTCCAATTATCGGAATTACCATCACAAAGCGATAAAAGAATTTGCGAATTCCTTTAAAACGCCCCTGCAGACGGGTTACAACTACTTTTTCGCGATAGAGCTTGTTGGATGTTACTATAATCATCATTATAAGATACCACACCACCAATGCAGGAATAACAAGTACCAGCAAACCAAACTTTGCTTTAAACAGAAACATAGCGAATGCAGGAAATCCCCAGAAAAACAGATTATAAGTCCAATTTGCCAACCGGAAGCCCCATTTATTTCCATTCTGGTCTTTTAACCAGGCAGTATACTTTTTTATGGGCGAAAGGGCCTGGAGCGAAACAATGTGCAAGGCCACCGGCAAAAGGAACGACCAAAAACCACTTTCGAGATAGAAATAGATGAAATATACCATGAAGCCTAGTAGTGGCAATTGCCAGAGCAAATAATCCATATCCTTTAACCGTACATATTTACGTTCTATTCCCAAGCGTTCCCTAATTTTCATCCCCGATTTCCACTCCCGGACAAAACGGGTGTCGCGATCGTAGATTTTAACCAGATTTCGAACCGTAATATTTAAAGGGGCATCTTCCCTTATTAGCTTCTCGTTTGCTTTGCGCAAGCTATTCTGAACAAAGTAGAAACTTGCCGGAACCAATAATACCAGTAAAATATAATCGATAATTTGCCATACAAGGCTATCTACCTTCTTGTATATCAAATATCCTCCCACTGCACAAACAACTATCATACTAATTTTAGTCAATGCCTTTTGCAGGTATATCCAGGTAAGAGATTGTTGTAAACCGGTATGCAGCGTTGGAATAAATACCAGGGTCAACAGGGTGCTTAATCCAAGACCACCAATCACGGTGATGGCAAAGGGAGCCCCAATTTGGGTAACGTATTCGGCCTTTCCCATAGCTAGCGGAAAGAGGGCAATAACTGTTGTCAACGAAGTAATCAAAATAGGCCTTACCCTTGCCAGTCCCGACATCATAAGCGACCGGGAAGATCCATAGCCTCGCCTCCGCAAAACATTGGAATAGTCAATCAGGATAATGCCATTATTAACAACTACCCCAATTAATATAATAAAACCAGTAAGTGTATTGGCATTTAACAGTGAATTACCCGTTAGAATCAGGGCTGTTAACGATCCAATCGCAGCCAGTGGGATAGAGAACATCAACACCACCGGAGTAGAAAACGATTCGAATACCGAGGCCAAAATCATATAAATCAAAAACAGCGCGGCAACGATTAAAAAGTAAAAATCGCTCAAATCCTGTGTTTCGTGAATAACCTCCACGGCAATTCCCGAAGGAAGCCGGATACCTTGAACAAGATTATCTACCTCCAACCGCGATGCAGTGAGCAGATCCTTTTCGTCCTGCACTTCACTAATAAATGAATAAACTACTTCCAGCTGTTTCTCCTGATTGGTTCGTTTTATCGAAGAGAGACCCGTAGTAAAGTTAAAATTGGCAATGTTTTGCAACTCAAACTCCGATGCATCACTTCCTCTTACCGGGAGATGTTTTAAATCGTTCAAATCCCGGTCTTCCTGCTTGACAGGAGCTTTTGTTACTATTTGAATATCGTATTCATCTACTCCTTGCTTAAACTTAGTACCACTTGAAAATTCCTGTGGAAAAGAATTCAACTCTGATAATACGCTACTCGCCTGAATGTTATACAGCGACATGAGTTGTTTATCGAAATTCATCAGTATTTCGGGTCGTGCATCGGGAATGTTTATGTTGACATTGGTAATGGACGATTGCTGCGACAGATAATACTTTACCAGGTTGGCCTGTGTAACAATCTGATCGTAGTTTTCGCCCTTGATAACCACTTTTTCGGTTTTGCTGCCTATTCCCATTAAACCCTCAAAGCCCAGGTCGCCACCACCGCCGCCGCCTCTACCTCCTCCAAAACGTCCTCCTGAAATAGGAGGTTCCCACGAAAAATCAGCAGGATTTAGATCATCCATGCTATTCATTATTTCCTGCTTGATTTTGGGGATCGAAAAATTGCGGACTTTTTTAAAATCCTTTACCAGGGTAATAGTAATAACAGCCTCTTCTTCGTATATCTGGCTAAAATATTCCTTCTTTTCCTTTAACTTCTCAAGTCGTTTTTCAGCTTGTGATACCAACTTATCGGTATTGTCGAGCGTTGTACCTCCCGGCATATTCACATATAGCGAAAGGTTGACCACCTCGGGCTCGGTAGAATTTATAAAACTAATTCCAAGACTGATAAGCAGTGTAAGAAAAAAAATCCCCAAGGCACCCATTACCGTTCGCGCCGGAAATCGCATGCACGATTTCAGCAACACCATGTATATCTGAATAACCCGGTTGTGATACGAAATAGTTTCGAACTGAACTGGCTTATCTTTATTCCGGTATTTCAGAAACGTATGGGTAATCATAGGCACTAATAAGAGTGCCACTAAAAGGGATACCAGCAATGTCGAAATTATCGATACCCCCACATGTTTACCAAGTACTTCCACTAAAAAGTTGGTAGAAAAAACAAAAGGCAGAAAAACCATGGTTGAAGTAAGGGTTGCTGCCAGAATTGACCGCCAAACCTCAGAAGTTCCCTGTATCACGGCTGTATTTATGTCGACCTTTTTAGCAGCCAGCCGGTAAATATTCTCCATAACCACCACACTGTTATCGAGCAGCATGCCGATTGCCAGGGCCATACCAAGCAAGGTGAGGCTATTTATGGTGATTCCGTAAGCATAAAAGAAGTTAAAAGCAGTATATATCGAAATAGGAATCGCGAATCCAATAGCAACTACCAGGGTTGGGTTTCGGAGAAAAATCCAAAGCACAAAAATAGCCAGTAACCCTCCTATCAGGGCAAGTTCCATAATCAGGCTGATGTTTTTTTCCATGGTTTCGGCAGAATTCTCCTCAATCGAAATCTCGATATCTTTTCCTTTCAATTCCTGATTAAGCACATCAATTTCCTTTTTCACCCTGTTGGCCAGGTCAATCATATTCGACTGGGTATCGCGGGTTAGCTGCATGGTAACAGCTTCCTTTCCGTTAACCCTGCTATACGATTCCTGAGCTTTTACCCCAAAATTTATATCGGCAATATCCTTCAGCTTAATACCGCCGGGCTCTTTAATCACCAGGTCCTGAATATTGGCAACATCGGCATAATCCGATATTACATTCACAAAAACCAGTTGGTTGTCCTGGGTGACTTTTCCGGCAAATGTTCGGGCACGACTGTTATTGTTAAGGGCAGTCTTAACATCCGAAGGTCTTATTCCATAGGCCTTACAAACATCTTCGCGTAATACTATTTCGAGCGATTTTTCCCGACCTCCAAAAACAGCAACATTGGCAACTCCATTTACATTTTGTATCCGGTTTAGAATTTCGCGGTTTACTACCTGTCTCACCCGGTTTACCCCACCCCCTCCACGAACCTGAAGCTTCATGAGCGTATTGTTGAGCTGCTCAATGTCGAATTTTAATGCCTGAACATAAAAATCTGCAGGTATGGTTTTCTTCGCTTCTTCAATCTTTTCGATGAGTTTGAGATAGGCGAACTTGATGTTAGTAGATGGGCTGTACGATATTTGGATAAATCCCTGTTGCTGGTCGGCCGTCGATTCAATTTTATCTACTCCTTTTAATGTTCCGATAGCGCCTTCCAACGGAATAATGGCTTGGCTCTCCATGTATTTTGGATCGACTTCGAGCGGGGTCGAAACCTGAACAAATAAATATGGAATTTGCGTGCTTGGATATAGCTCAACCGGAAGCTGCCGGTAAGAGAAAATCCCCAGCATAGTGAGCGCTGTGAATAGCATCGCAATAAATATCTTTCGCTTGATAATAAAATTCATGTCCGAAGTTTAAGCGTTTAGTGGAACAGGCGATACCTTTTTCTTTCTATCGAACACATAATAAACACAAGGAATTACTACCAGCGACATCACCGTTGAAGCAGTTAACCCCGAAATAAGGGCAATAGCCATTGGTGCTCGCAGTGCCGAGCTCTCTCCAATACCAAGTGTTAACGGTAATAATCCTAAAATAGACGATAAACTGGTCATCAGGATGGGGCGGATACGATTTTGTCCTGCCTGGATAATTGCTTCCCGAAGCGGACTTCCCTGCTCTTTGAACTGGTTGATGGCATCGACCAATAGAATGGAATTGCTTACAGCAATACCGCCTAACATAATGATACCGATATAAGCCATAATGTTGAGCGACATCCCCAAAATAAAGAAAGCCCAGATAGAACCAGCCCCTGCCAATGGAATGGTTAACAAAACGGTAAAAGGATGAATAATCGATTCGAACTGAGAGGCCATTACCATATAAACCAATACAATCGACAGGATTAATGCAAAACCAAGACTTGCCATCGCTTCCTTTCGTTTTTCTTCCTCGCCGGTTACTTTTATTTGATATTCGGCAGGAGGAGTTATACCTGCCAACTTGCCCTTTACCTTGGAAATTACTTTGTCGAAGGCTACGTTCCCGGCAATATCAGCCGTAATAGATCCAATACGGCTTTGATTATTGCGGAGTAACTGCTTGGGAGAAACAGACTTTTCGATGCGGGCTATTTCATAGAGTGGCACTTGCTTATCGCCGCTTTTCAGTATAATGGAATTAAACTCCGACAGACTGATGTCGGGTAGCCGAACCGTGATATCGTTTAACTCCCCGGAATTATCGAATTTTCCTGCACTCTTCCCCATCAGCATATCTTTTAGCTGCGAGGTAATACTCTCGGCAGTGAGGTTATACATGGCGGCTTTATAGCGGTCTATAACCACGTCAATTTCCGGGGCTCCTTCTTCAATACTGGTTTTTAGGTTATAAATCTCCGAAATGTCTGATAAACTTTGTTTAATGGTGGTGGTTATTTCATCCAGCACCTTTATGTCTTTGCCTTTTACCTCCACTACAAGCGGCGACTCTTCCGTTCCCAGAGTCGATTGAAGGGCAGTTTCGTCGCGAATCAGTGAAATCTCGGCATCGGGAATTTTTTGGGTAATTTCGCCAATACGAGCAATTATTGCCTCCGATTCTTTTACAGCTTCGGGTTTTAACCTAATTTTAACGGTTGCGGTATTTTCATTCTGAAAAACTGTTTTTTCGGAAGTGGCATTTTCAGCAGGCCCAATCTGACAATAGATGTTTTCAGCTTTATCTTTCAGGGTTTCCGAAAGCATGGCTTCGAGATTTTTCACCACTCCTTCAGTACGTTCCAACTGTGTCCCTTCTTTTAGTTTGATATCGAGACTAAATTCATTGGTGCCACTTTTCGGAATAAATTCGCTGCCTACATAAGGAAGAATCAATATTGTAGCTACAATTAACAGAAGCGAAAGGAACAAAACCATTTTCCGATAGTGGAGTACACGCGAAATAAAACCCGCATACCACTTAAATTGCAATGCATTGGTGGCAGTAATCTTTGGTTTTTTATGATACATCCGGAAGAACAACATGGGAATTACCAGGATAGCAATAAACAACGAAACTACCTGCGAAAAAGCTACTGTCCATGCCTGATCCTTGAATAGTGCCCCCGAAGCTCCATGTAAATATACGATGGGTAGAAATACCACAATGGTGGTGATGGTGGAGGAAATAATCGGCCCTCCCACTTCGGAAGTTCCTTTTATGCAGGATTCTTTAACCGAATGCCCCATTTCGAGGTTTCGGAAAATATTTTCGAGGATCACAATCGCATTATCGACTAACATCCCTGCCCCCAGTGCCAGTCCTCCAAGCGTCATAATATTTAAGGTGAGGCCATAAAAATACATAAGGGTAAATGTAGCAACTATGGATACTGGCAAAACAAAACTTACAATGAGCGTAAGGCCCACTCTCCTCAGAAAGAAGAACAGCACTATAATGGAGAATAAAGCGCCTATTAATGCGCTGTATTTAAGCTCATCGATGGCACTGCTGATAAACTTCCCCTGATTTTGCACTACCACAAACTGGTAGCCGGGTAGCGCTTTTTTAATGGTTTCGAGCGATTTGTTCAGCTCTTCGACCGCTTTAACGGTATTGTAACTCGTTTCCTTATAAATTGCCAATCCGGCACAACGTTGCCCATTGATGCGAACAATGTTACCGGGTTTTTTATTTTCAAAACTTACATTGGCAACATCTTTTAAAAATACCGGGACTTTCTGATTTACATTTCCTGCCTGGGAAGTTACAGCGGAAGGTATGGCAGAGGCATTCTGAGTTCCCTGTTTATATGTGATCACAATATTGTCGAGATCGTGCTCGCTCATGAGGAGCGATGTACCTTTAATAATATATCGTTTGCCCATTTCCACAATACTTCCTCCCGAAACATTGCGGTTCATACTCATAATTTGCTGAACCAGGTTATCGGCAGTTAAACCGAAGGCAGCCAACCGGTATGGGTCGGTTTCTATTACAATTTCTTTTTCCTGGGTACCGGTAATTTTTACATCGGCAACTCCTTCGAGACGTATGAGTTCATTGCGGATATAATTTTCGCCAATTTTACGCAGCTCGTTCATATCGGTAATTTCGGGATGAAAAAGTGCAATAAGCATTACCGGAGATGCATTGGGATCGTGCTGGGTAATGGTGAAATTTTCAATATCCGAATTTTGGCTGTAGGGAGTCAGTGCTTTTTGAATATCCAAAAATGCTTCGTCCATATCGGTGCCCCAGGTAAATTCTACTTTTACCCTTGCAGTGCCTACCATACAAACCGACGAAACCTGGGTTACCCCTTTTAAACGGATTACCTGCGATTCAATCCCCTCCACAAATTGTTTTTCGATTTCTTCAGGAGGCCGTTCTCCCGCTTTGAGTTCAACAAATACCCGGGGGGCATTTAATTCGGGAAATAAGTCCACGCTCAGCTTGCCGAGTGAAATATATCCCAGCGG
>Ga0316608_1000038_pt1 | contig 75209 bp, 43 predicted proteins | sample MIS2016152B_MG_FD_207673 | JGI IMG/M metagenome (GOLD analysis project Ga0316608, IMG submission 207673) | Microbial mat bacterial communities from Middle Island sinkhole, Lake Huron, Michigan, United States - MIS.2016.152B | ecosystem: Environmental > Aquatic > Freshwater > Lake > Sediment... | reverse complement strand
CCTATACTGGGGGATGGGATAATACCAACGAAACCCGCGATTACTACGAACAACTTACCGCGGCTGCTACTGCTGCCAATCCAAGTTTAAGCAAGCCTTTTCGCATGATTCCATTGGGTGAGGTGATGTATAGTTTGAACAACAAGATGATGGCAGGTCAAGTACCTGGTTATACCAAAATTTGGCAATTTTACGCAGATGGAATTCATTTAAATTCCATTGGAAGCTATGTGAATGCTTGTACTTTTTATGCTACTATTTACAAAGAAAGTCCGGTAGGCCGTATTGTTCCTTCTGAATATGGTTCTATTCCCTCAGCCTTGGCACTTATTATTCAACAAACTACTTGGGAAGTGGTTTCTACATACGCACCTGCTGGTATTTCTGGGTCTTCCAATATTGCTGTAACAAGTGTATCAGTTGCTCCAACAAGTACATCTCTTGCTGTTAATCAAACTTATCAATTAAATGCATCTATCTTACCAAGCAATGCAACCAATCAAAGTGTTACTTGGACGAGTTCAAATACTACTATTGCTACAGTTAGTACAACCGGTTTAGTAACAGCAAAAGCTGCAGGAACAGCAACAATTACGGTTAAAACAACTGATGGAAATAAAACAGCAACATCAAATATAACTGTAACATCTGGTTCTATTATAGTAACAGGCGTATCTGTTACTCCAACTTCTGTTAGTATAAAAGCGGGAAATTCATCTACTTTGTCAGCTTCTGTTGCTCCTGCAAATGCATCTAATACATCAGTAACATGGACATCCAGCAATACTGCAATAGCAACCGTTGATGCAAATGGTAGAGTTACTGCGATTACTACCGGTTCTGCTACAATTACTGTAAAAACTGTTGACCAAAATAAAACAGCAACTTGTGCTGTTACCATAGTTGATAATGCAGCTCCAACTGCAGTTATCACTGCTACTCCAATTTCTGGTACTGCTCCTTTAGTTGTTGCGTTTAACTCGTCAGCTTCTACCGACCCCGATGCAGGTGATTTTATTTTAGGTTTTGAATGGGATTTTGGTGATGGTAGTGGAATTGACCATAGTACAGCTCCAAGTCATACTTATACTTCAGCGGGAACATATACCGTTAAATTGAGAGTAATGGATAATAATAACCTTTACAGTTCGCAAGTTACAAAAACAATTACAGTTAGTGGTGAAACAAAATTGACTGGTACAATAATCGGCACCACTGGTTCATGGGCTAATGATCCAAATAGGACAAAGGACAAGGTTTTTGATGGAAATATTTCTACCTTCTTTGATGGACCAACCGGTAACGGCGTATGGGCTGGTTTAGATTTAGGTACAAATAAGGTAATTTCAAAAGTAAGATATTACCCCAGAGCAGACGAACCGGCTAGAATGGTAAACGGTAAATTTCAAGGTTCGAACACTATAGATTTTTCAAGTGGAGTAACTGATCTTGCAACAATTGCTTCTCAGCCAACAATATCATGGTCAGAAGTATCGATTACCAATCCTAATGGATTTCGATATGTTAGATATCTTTCTCCAAACGATGGTTATGGGAATGTTTCCGAAGTGGAATTTTATTCGGGCAGTGGATCTGGAGACATTCAAGTTCCTTCTATCCCAAGTGGTCTAACAACTTCTTCAAGCATTACACAAACTTCGTTTACATTAAACTGGACAGCTTCTACCGATAACGTAGGTGTTACAGGTTACGAAGTATTCCGCAACGGAACATCTATAAGCACTACCACTTCGACTTCGCTCAGTTTAGCAGGTTTAACTTGTGGTACATCTTACACAATGACAGTACGTGCACGCGATGCTGCCGGCAACTGGAGCGCCGAAAGCACAGCTTTAAATGTAGCCACTTCAGCATGTAGTGGTGAAACAAAATTGACTGGTACAATAATTGGCACCACAGGTTCATGGGCAAATGATCCAAATAGGACAAGGGACAAAGTTTTTGATGGAAATATATCTACCTTCTTCGATGGACCAACCGGTAACGGCGTATGGGTTGGTTTTGATTTAGGTACAAATTATGTAATTTCAAAAGTAAGATATTACCCTAGAGCAGACGAACCAGCAAGAATGGTAAATGGTAAATTTCAAGGTTCGAACACTGTAGATTTTTCAAGTGGAGTAACTGATCTTGCCACAATTACATCTCAACAGCCTATTGCATGGTCAGAAATATCTATTTCCAATCCTAATGGATTTCGTTATGTTAGATATCTTTCTCCAAACGATGGTTATGGGAATGTTTCCGAAGTGGAATTTTATTCGGGCAGTGGATCTGGAGACACTCAAGTTCCTTCTACCCCAAGTGGTCTAACTTCTTCAAGCATTACACAAACCTCGTTTACATTAAGCTGGACAGCTTCTACCGACAACGTTGGTGTTACAGGTTACGAAGTATTCCGCAACGGAACATCTATAAGCACGACCACTTCGACTTCGCTCAGTTTAGCAGATTTAACCTGTGGTACATCTTACACAATGACAGTACGTGCACGCGATGCTGCCAACAACTGGAGCGACCAAAGCACAACTTTAAATGTAATCACTTCTGCTTGTAGTGGTGAAACAAAATTGACTGGTACAATAATCGGCACCACAGGTTCATGGGCAAATGATCCAAATAGGACAAGGGACAAGGTTTTTGATGGAAATATATCTACCTTCTTTGATGCACCAACCGGTAACGGCGTATGGGTTGGTTTAGATTTAGTTACAAATAATGTAATTTCAAAAGTAAGATATTACCCTAGAGCAGACGAACCAGCAAGAATGGTAAATGGTAAATTTCAAGGTTCGAACACTATGGATTTTTCTAGTGGAGTAACTGATCTTGCTACAATTGCTTCTCAGCCGTCAATATCATGGTCAGAAGTATCTATTACCAATCCTAATGGATTTCGTTATGTTAGATATCTTTCTCCAAACGGTGGTTACGGGAATGTGTCCGAAGTGGAATTTTATTCGGGTAGTGGATCTGGAGACTCTCAAGTTCCTTCAATACCCACCGGCATTACTTCAGCAAGCATTACTTCATCAAGCTTCACTCTATCATGGACTGCTTCAACTGATAATGTTGGTGTTACAGGATATGATGTTTATTCAAATGCATCTTTAATAACAAGTGTAACTACTGCATCTGCAAATATTTCGGATTTAAGTGCCTCTACAAGTTACACAATGACAGTAAAAGCTAAGGATGCTGCTGGCAATATTTCGGGAGCAAGTGCTTCTTTAAATGTAACAACATCTAATGCTATACCAAGCACCCGTACTACAAATTTAGGAATCAATACCGATTGGAATTGCGATTACAATCTTGACAAACCTTGGTGTGATGCAATGAGATCGTCAAGATGCTGGGATAAAATTGGTAGTCTTGTAAATTCTAATGATGTTCCCAAAGATGCAAATGGATGGCCAAATTCAGACGGTATTGTTTTAGTTTATGCTGGTTTGAAAACTAAAAATAATAATGGAACTTACAAACTTACATTCAATGGACAAGCAACCGTAACAACAGGTGATGGAGTACTTTCAAATCAGGTATATAATTCATCAACAAATACTACCACTGCTGATTTAGTTATTTCTGACGTTAATAATAGTCAATTATTTCTTACATTTACCAATACTAAGAAAACGTCTGCAAGTGCCACAAATACCGGAGTTTCCAATGTAACATTGATGCGACCCTTAACACCCGGAAGTACACAGTCTTATTCACCTTCGCAATATATTGCTAATGATTATATAACTAAATTGGCACCTTTTCAAACGATACGTTACATGGGTTGGACACAAACCAACAATGGAAATATGGAAACTACCTGGAGTAGTCGTGTTAAATGGAATAATTTTTCAACTGCATGTTTAAATAATAAAGCAAATTGGGAAAGTATTATAATTATGGCCAATGCTTCAAACAAAGATGCATGGATTTGTATTCCTCACCAAGTTGATGATAACTTTATAACCAAATTGGCTCAAATGTTTAAGTATGGTAGCGATGGATATGAGCCTTATACATCTGTTCAATCCAATCCTGTGATCCCACCTTTGAATTCAAATTTAAAATTATATATTGAATATTCAAATGAAATCTGGAATTGGGGTGGCCCTTATACTCAAACTCCCTGGGTTCGCGATCAGGCTAAGAATTTTGGTATGCCATTGAATTTTGACGGAACAACAGATGAAAGCGTTTTAATGTACAGATACAAAGCTATGCGTACGGTTCAAATCAGCACCATTTTCCGATCTGTTTTCAGCAGTGAAATGATGACAAGAATACGTCCTGTAATTTGTTGGCAACAAAACTACAATGATTTAACAGACAGAACTCTTTCTTTTATGGATCGTTGGTATAACAAACGTGATTCTCGTTCTACTTGGAGCGATCCTCACCCTGTAAATTATTATTTATATGGTGGAGGTGGTAGTACTTATTGGTACACCGATGGTTCAACAACCATGAATAGTACAAATCTTTGGGATAATGGCTTATGGAATCCATCAAGATTTCAGGATGTAATATACAACGATATGGCATGGGCAAAAGCGTTTGGATTAGCTTATATCAATTATGAAGGCGACGCTCATCCTACGTATTCAAATAATGATGAAACGATTATGCAACAAACCCACTATGATGCAAGAATGAACGCTGAAACAGTTGAACATATTAATGCTGCAACGGCTCTTGATGGTGAATTATTCTGTTTCTTAGTGTTGCAATCTGATGGTTACTGGGGTGCAATAAACATCAACGACCCAGAAAACTCACCTCAATACGATGGTATAAAAAGTGTTGCAGGTACAAGCGCAGCAGCTTTAAATCGTGGTTCGGTTGTTCCATTTACTCGTCCTGGTGGTGCTTTTGATCTTTTAACTTATGAAGCATCAAATCCCAATGGCTCTGGTACAATTACACTTTCTGCAAACTCTGATGGATACAAGGCTGCATATACTTACAGAACAAATACAACCGGCACATGCAATGTTCAGGTAGAATATAGTACAAATGCATCTGCTACTTTAGTTGTTGAAAATGCCGGTATTGTTATAGGTACATTTAATTTGGCGAGTTCCGCCGGAGCTGCAGCATTTACTTCATATATGAACATTAATTGCACTGCCGATAGGATGTATTCAATAAGAGTTGTTGTTACCTCCGGTTCTGTAACAATTCGTAACATTATCGTTGGATCGGGTGCAAAAAGTGCCGAAGTAAATCAAAATATTGGATCAGATTTATCGGTAGCCGTTTATCCTAATCCTGCAACCGATTATATCACAATTGATTTAAAAAATATCAGAAATCAAACTTCTATTGTTCGACTAACCGATTTAACCGGTAAAGTAGTTTATCAGAATGAAGTATCAGAAACTTCTAATTTAATTATTTCTACCAGTGGTATTTCAAAAGGAGTTTATATTTTAAATATTACCAATGAATTGAAAAACTGCAATCAAAAAATTATAGTTAAGTAAAAAAGTGTGAAAAACGAAAAGTCTAACAAGTTTGTTTCCCTTTTTGTTTTTCACTTTCTATAAAGGCATTTTCATTAGAATCTTACTTCGTAACTTTTCTATTGAAAATGCTTTTTTAAAAGACGTTGTTTAAAATTACTTTTTAACAAAACCTTATTTTTTTAGTTGAAACCATAGTTGAATATTTTTTCTACTAAGCTTACAACAATTTATAAGGTTTTTCATAAATAATAAATTTTAAATGAATAAATAAATTTAAAACAATAACTAAGGTTAATTATAAGGAAAAAGGATTAAAATTTAAAATTCAACATTTCTATTTGCAAACTATGTTTTTTATCAAATCAAATTAATTAAATAAATAATTATGAAATTAAAATTTTATCGCGGTCAAAACCCGCCAATGGAACTTGATAAGGTTCGCGAAGTTCAGAAATTGAACTTATTACCATTCGAAGAAAGATTTAAATCTATCGAAGAAAATGGTTGTAATACATTTCAACTAAAAAACAAAGATGTATTTTTAGATATGCTTTCCGATAGCGGTACAAACGCAATGTGCGATAATCAAATAGCTCCCATGATGGTAGCTGACGACGCTTATGCAGGATCGGCAAGTGGGTATAAACTTGGAAAAGTAATTAAGAATTTTACATTTTTTGTTCTGATGGCAATGCTACTTGCACTTTCAAACACTGCTTTTTCTCAAATTGCCAGTTGGAATTTGACAGGTATCAATACTGCTGGTGGGGTGAAGACGGCTCCTGTTACTACAAAGGATGCTGGCGTTACAGTTTCTAATTTAGTGGCAAGTAACGCACTTGGTGCTCCTAATGATTATTTTAAAAATATTATCGGTGGTGGTAACATGGCTAATGCAATGACATTAGCCACAGCGATTAGTGCCGGTAACTATGTCGAATTTACCATAACACCCGCAGCAGGTAAAAGTGTTTCGATTACCTCCATTGATGTCTCTGCCATGACTCAGGGCGGAGTTGGTACGGTTAGTTTATTGAGTAGCGTAAATGGTTTTACTGCCGCTAACTTAATTTCCAGTATTCCTACCGGTTTGCCTAATGAAGTGAATATCATGTGGCAAAACTTTCCTGTTACAGGTCACGATAACTTAACTACGGCTACTACATTCAGATTTTACTTTAATTCTACTTTGAATTGGGGTTTTAATTACAAGGCTGTGGGTATAGGCAATAGACATGCCGGTGAACATACCGCAGACTTAGTTGTGAACGGAAGTGTGGGCGTTGGAGCTGCTGATGCCGTTGCACCTACCACACCTACCGGACTAACAGTGGGTGCTGTAGGTAGTACAACCGTTGCGTTGAGTTGGAATGCCAGTATCAATGTCGTGGGTATTACTACTTATGATGTGTATCTTGGTGCTATTTTAGCAGGCACTGCCACCGGTACTACCTATACTGTAACGGGTCTTACGGCCTCTACGGCGTATAGCTTTACAGTAATTGCCAAAGATGGTTTTGGAAGTGCTCCTGCTACTGCAGCGGTCAATGCAACCACAACTGCTCCTTCTTCTGATGTAACTGCACCTACAGTACCTACATCGCTTGCCGCCACCAATTTAACCACTACTTCTTTGACGCTTAACTGGACAGCCAGTACCGATGCAGTGGGAGTAATAGCCTACGATGTGTATCAAGGTGCTAGTTTAATTGGTTCTCCTACTACCAATACATATGCGGTAAGTGGTTTAAACCCTGGTACTGCTTATAGCTTTACCGTGAAAGCAAAAGATGCAAACAATAATATATCCGATGCCAGTAGCCCTTTGACTGTAACCACAGTTGCTGATGTTCCTTCGGGGGCGGGTATTGCCAGTTGGAATTTGACAGGTATCAATACTGCCGGTGGGGTGAAGACGGCTCCTGTTACTACAAAGGATGCTGGCATTACAGTTTCTAATTTAGTGGCAAGTAACGCACTTGGTGCTCCTAATGATTATTTTAAAAATTATATCGGCGGTGGTAACATGGCTAATGCAATGACACTAGCCACAGCGATTAGTGCCGGTAACTATGTTGAATTTACCATAACACCCGCAGCAGGTAAAAGTGTTTCGATTACCTCCATTGATCTCTGTGCCTTGACTGGGGGCGGAGTTGGTACTGTTAGTTTATTGAGTAGCGTAAATGGTTTTACTGCCACTAACTTAATTTCCAGTATTCCTACCGGTTTGCCTAATGAAGTGAATATCTTATGGCAAAACTTGCCTGTTACAGGTCACAATAAATTAACTACGGCTACTACATTCAGATTTTACTTTAATTCTACTTTGAATTGGGGTTTTAATTACAAGGCGGTGGGTATAGGCAATAGACATGCCGGTGAACATACCGCAGACTTAGTTGTGAACGGAATAGTGGAGGTTATAGCTGCTGATGCTGCTGCACCTACTACACCTACCGGACTAACAGTGGGTGCTGTAGGTAGTACAACCGTTGCGTTGAGTTGGAATGCCAGTATCAATGCCGTGGGTACTACTACTTATGATGTGTATCGTGGTGCTACTTTAGCAGGCACTGCCACCGGTACTACCTATACCGTTACTGGTCTTACGGCCTCTACGGCGTATAGCTTTACAGTGATTGCCAAAGATGGTTTTGGAAGTGCTGCTGCTACTGCAGCGGTCAATGCAACCACAACTGCTCCTTCTTCTGATGTAACTGCACCTACAGTACCTACAGCGCTTGCCGCTGCTAATGTAACCACTACTTCTTTGACGCTTAACTGGACAGCCAGTACCGATGCCGTGGGAGTAATAGCCTACGATGTGTATCAAGGTGCCGGTTTGATTGGTTCTCCTACTACCAATACCTTTGCAGTAACGGGTTTAACCCCTGGTACTGATTATAGCTTTACCGTGAAAGCAAAAGATGCAAACAATAATATATCCGATGCTAGTATCGCTTTGCCTGTGACCACAGCTGATGTATCGTCAGGACAAACCAAACGTGTTTATATGATTGGTAACAGTGTAACCGATGGAGTCAATTATAATGGCTTTAGTACCTTAGCCCAAGATCCAAGTGGTCCGGGCAATACCCTTATCTGGGCACGCCACATGATACCAGGATCACCTTTATTTTTACTTTGGAATGCCAGTGTAGCCCGTAGTAGTGGGTTTGTTGAAACACCTTATGGTTTTCCGAGTGATGCCTTTGTTAATTACGAATGGGATGCTATTACCCTTCAGCCATTTGACCGACATCTGGTAAATGGTGACCCAGTAACAGGGGACGGTGATGTAGCACAGACGGTACGATACGCCAATTTGGCAAAAACGAAGAGCCCCAATGTTCAGTTCTATATTTTAGGTCGTTATCCTCGTGCAGCCAATGACAATAACGACCCTGCCAACGATCCTGCTTCTACCGGGGCATCGTGGAACGCACTTCACACCAATGCTTATACTGGCGGATGGGATAATACCAACGAAACCCGCGATTATTACGAAAAACTAACTGCGGCTGCTACTGCTGCTAATCCAACTTTAAACAAACCTTTTCTCATGATTCCATTGGGAGAGGTAATGTACAGTTTGAACAACAAGATGATAGCAGGTCAAGTACCTGGTTATACCAAAATTTGGCAATTTTACGCAGATGGAATTCATTTAAATTCCATTGGAAGCTATGTGAATGCTTGTACTTTTTATGCTACTATTTATAAAGAAAGTCCGGTAGGTCGTATTGTTCCCTCTGAATATGGTGATATTTCTCCAGCCTTGGCACTTATTATTCAACAAACTACATGGGAAGTGGTTTCTACCTATGCTCCTGCTGGTATTTTGGGCACGGCAGTAGTGCCAGTAAGTTCATTGGCTGTTTCGCCTACCACTCTTTCTGTAGCCATCGATCAAACTTACCAATTAATCCCCTCGGTTTCACCTAGCAATGCTTCCAATCAAAATGTAACTTGGACAAGTTCCAATAATGCCATTGCTACCGTAAACTCATCAGGATTAATTACCGGTAAAGCTGTTGGTAATGCTACCATTACAGTTACTTCTGCTGCCGATCCAACTAAAAATAGTAGCTGTGCGGTGACTGTTAGCTCAGGAAGTATTGCTGTAACAGGTCTTTCTATTTCACCTGCCACGGCCAGTATCAAGGTGGGTAAATCTTCCTCGTTGGCGCTGACTGTTTCTCCCTTGAATGCTACCAATACTTCGGTTAATTGGACTTCGAGCAACCCGGTCAAAGCTTCTGTAGATGCCAATGGAGTTGTAACTGCCCTCGAAGCTGGTGCTACTACCATTACCGCTACTTCAGTAAGCGATGGAACTAAAACAGCCACATGTGTTGTTACAGTACTTGCTAATACAGCACCAGTGGCCGTGATCGACGCTTCTGTATTGTCTGGTGCTGCTCCATTGGTGGTCGACTTCAATTCATCTGGCTCTACCGATGCCGATGCTGGCGATTATGTATTGGGTTTTGAATGGGATTTTGACGATGCCACAGCCATTGAAAGAAGTTCATCACCTAGCCATACTTTTACCAGTGCAGGAACTTACGTTGTAAAATTGCGTGTAATGGACAATAATAATTTGTATGGTTCTATCGTAACTACGACCATTACAGTAACACCAGAAGTGATAAATGATATCACTAAATTGACTGCTTCAAATTTTGAGCTATATCCTAATCCGGTAGTTGATCAATTGACCTTGAATTTTGGCACTGATATTAATAATGCTACTGTTTCTATTCTGGACTTGCACGGTCGCAGTATAATGACTAAATCTGCTATTAGAAATGGAGCACAATCTATTGATGTTAGCAATTTGAAAAGTGGTATTTACTTTGTCAAAGTAATGGTCGATGGAAAAGTAATGAATAGTAAATTTGTTAAGAAATAAATCCTTCAATTCAACCTTACAAGTCTTTAACCAACTTGTAAGGTTGAATTAACTTAGTAAAGTAGAATTAACAAAATAAATAAACCTGAAATGAAAGAATTAAAGTACATAAAGTACATTAGTTTTTGTCTGCTGTTGTTTTTTAGCATACAGCTGCAAGCTACTATTTATTATGTAGCTAATAACGGGAGTGATTCAAATTCAGGAACCTCTCCAGATTCTCCGTTTAAAACAATTCAAAAAGCTGCTTCAATTGCAGTAGCTGGCGACGTAGTTTATTTACGTGCCGGAACTTACCGCGAGCAAGTGGTGCCAGTAAACAGCGGTACTGCTGGCGCTCCTATTGTTTACCAGTCGTACCCTGGAGAAAGGGCTATTATCTCGGGTACCGAACCTATTACGGGTTGGTCGGTGCATAGTGGCTATATTTATAAAGCTGCTATGCCAAGCACCTTTTTAGATAGAACACACAACCAAGATGACCAAATTTTTGTGGATGGCCAAATGATGTTTCTAGCCAAATGGCCTAACCAATCGGTGTTAGACCCTACCTATCCTACTAAGTCAACCATGACTTCATTTGTTAGTAAATCCAGAGCGGGTAATTTAATTACTGGCGTTTTTGATGATGCTAGCTTAACAGGCGGCGACTTTGTGGGTGCCGATATTTATGTACAACCCAACTACGAAGCATGGAGCTGGTTGTTTACTGGTAAAGTAAAATCGGTGTCGGGAACTCGTATTACACTCGAATCGTTTAATGATAATGGTCAAGATGGAAATTCAGCGGTATATGCCGTTGGTTCGCGATATTACATTTATAACAAATTGTCTTTGTTAGATGCCCCCGGAGAATGGTTCCACGACAATGCTGCTAATACTTTGTATTTATGGTGCCCTGCTAATGCAAACCCCAGCACCAAAGTAATTGAAGCCAAAAAGCGCGAATATGCATTTAAAATTGATGGATTAAGCTATATCACCATTAAAGACATCGATATTTTTGCTTGTACTATTACCGGCGATTCGGAAATTGGTGGTGACTGTCGCGCTTTTGATGCAGCAGGAAACACCGTTTACCCTTGGCGCAGTGGTGGCGATGGATCGTATGATTACACCAACAGCAATATTATTATTGATGGGTTGAGTGCCAGTTATATTACCCATTATACCAATAATGATGGTTTTCAAAATCAACAATTTCAGGGTATGGGATTGTATATTGCAGGGCAAGACTGCGAAGTGCGTAACTGTAATATAAACTATAGCGCCGGGCATGGTATTATTATTGCTGGCCGCCGTGGTCAGGTAATTAACAATACCATTACCAATGTTGGTTACCAATGTGCCGAAGGTGCTGCCATATCAACAGGAACCACTTGTGTTGCCTATGATCACCGAATTTCCTACAATACCGTTAAGCTCTGCGGTAGATGGGGACTGGGTCTGCGTAACTTGCAAAACTCAAGCATTACTAACTTGGTAGCACGTGTTGACCATAACGATGTATCGGAGTACATGTTACAAGACTGGGACGGTGGCGCAATATATACCGCTGGGCAGGATGCCAAGATGGTACGTGTGGATCATAATTATTTTCACGATGCTTGTAAGCCTTATGTATCGGGTTTTTATGTCGACTATTCTAAAAACTGGGTGGTGGATCATAATGTGATTACCAATGTGAGTAGGCCTTGCCATTTGCAAGGTATGCACAATGCCACTAGCGAGAACAACATTTTATTCTACAACAATACCTGTGCTGCCAAAGTAGATGTTGTTGGCGAATGGGGATTTGGGGTTTCGGGTTTTAGCAATATTCAGAAGGGTACAGTCATGCAGAATAATATATTCTACTTAATAGAACCTCCCGTTGCTGGAAATTTTCTTTTATATACTGCTCCCGGCGAAATGGTTAGGACTACCAATTTAGAATTTGACAGAACTCCGGGTAGTTTAAACGACCCTAAATTTACCAACATTGCGGGCAACAATTTCACCTTAGGTGTTGGTTCAAATGCCATCAACAATGGTACAGCTGTGCCAACCTTTGTAAGAAATGGTATTACAATTCTACCTTATAATGATGCTATTACTGGAACGGTTGATATTGGCGCCTTAGAGTATGGCACACCAATGTTTGCCGTTGGTGCAACAGGAGGTGTTAATGTACCTGTTACAGGTGTTACCCTAAGCAAGACCTCATCCTCTGTTGTAAAAGGGACGACCTTGCAACTTGTTGCTACTATCTTACCAGGGAATGCTTCAAATTCTACTGTTTCATGGTCGTCGAGCAATACGGCTGTGGCTACTGTAACTGCCAATGGTTTGGTAACAGGCGTGGCTTCGGGGAGTTCAAATATTACGGTTACAACCGCCGATGGTGCTAAAACTGCGGTCTGTGAAGTGACTGTTCGCCTGTTAAATAATGGCGAGTACCTCACAGCCATTAATAGTGGAGGAGGTGCCTACATTAATATTGATGGATTAGCTTATACCGAAGATAAAGATTTTAACGGCGATGGCAATGCGGCTTACAATGGCGATAATTTTTACGGCGCCACTGACTATGAGATCTATCATAGAAGCAGGTTTGGGAAAAATTTTGGCTATGAAATACCTGTACCCGAAGGTCGTTTTTATCAGGTAATATTTCAGTTTTTAAACTATGGTGCTGTAGGAGAGTCTGTTGAAGATATTTATGCGGAAGGGCAAAAAGTACTCTCTAATTTAGATGTGGCAGCAAATGTGCCTTATAAAAATGTTTATACTGTAACCGTTGATATGGTTTATGTCTATGATGGAAAATTAAACCTGTCATTCGTAAGTAAAAACTCAAATAATGTAGCAATATGTGGTATTGTGGTGAAAGCCGCTACCAGTAACCCTACCCCAATTGCTGTCACTAGCATTACGTTAGATAAATCCACTATTTCAATAGTAGAAGGTAACTCAGAGCAAATTACTCCAACGATTGCGCCAATAAATGCCAATAATAAAAGTGTGATTTGGACCACCTCTAACTCAACGGTTGCAAGCGTGAGTTCAATAGGCATTGTTACTGGTTTAAATTTGGGTAATTGCACCATTACTGCTACTACGGCAGATGGTAGTTTTGTTAAAACTTGCGCTGTAACAGTTTCAGGGGCTACGGCTGATGCCGATATCGCAGCCACTATGGCTACCATTAATATCGATGGTGTTAAAGAGTCTGCTTGGAATGGCGTACCCTTTAGTATTGCAAAAAAAGTAGCAGGAACCATATCTGGCACATCAGATTGTTCGGGAACCTGGACCTCTTTATGGGATAACACCTACCTTTATATGTATATTGATGTTACCGACGATGTGAAAAAAATTGACTCGGGCACAACATGGTATTCCGACGACGTAGTTGAAGTTTACATTGATGGTGGTTTTGAAAATGCTATGGGTTACGATGCCAACGACTTCCAGTTTTATTTTGCACCTGGCGACAATGTACCGCACGAAAGCAAACACAATGGGGTTACTGGCGTAGTGGTTTCGAGTGTAAACAATGCCACGGGCTACAGGGTGGAAGTGAAAATTCCTTGGACAACCATTGGTGTTACGGCAACGACCAACAAAAAAATTGGTATTGATGTTATGATTGGCGATGATGACGATGGCTTAGAAACGGACGGAAAACTGAGCTGGTATGCAAATGTCAACGAGGTATGGTCGAACCCATCGTTAATGGCCATGGCCAAATTAACGGGTGCCACCACTCCTGATCCTACTTCACCGACAGCTCCTACAGCATTAAATTATACCAATGCTAAATCTACTAGCTTTACGTTGAATTATACTGCTGCTACCGACAATGTAAGTATTGAATCGTACGACATTTATAGTAATGGTATTTGGGTAGCTAACTCTACCACCACCTCGTGTGTAATTACAGGCTTAAGCTCAAATACTACTTACAGCATTACAGCAAAAGCAAAAGATTATTCGGGAAATGTTTCTGTAGCTAGTTCGGCTATTACTGTTACCACTACGGATCCTGATACGCAAGCGCCAACCGTACCTGCTGGTTTAGTGGCTAGCAATATTACTGCTACCAGTTTATCTTTAGCATGGAATGCCTCTACCGATAACGAAGCGATTGATAGTTATGATGTGTACAATGATGGCACTTTGGTTGGAAATGCTACTGGCACTTCATTAAACGTAACTGGATTGACTACATTTACTACCTACAATATCACTGTAAAAGCAAAAGATATTGCGGGTAATGTTTCGGCTGCGAGTACTACTTTAACTATTAGTACACCAGGTGTTAAGATAGTAAAAACAACTGCTGCAATTAACATTGATGGTACCATAGATGCCGCTTGGGCTGTTGCCACCAGTTATACCTGCAATAATGTTGCATCGGGTACGGTAATTGGCGTAAGTGATCTTTCGGGATCATTTAAATTGTTGTGGGATGCTAGTAAATTATACATTTTAGCCCAGGTTACCGATAATATAGTTAATGATAATTATCTTGCACCTTGGCAAAATGATGGTATTGAAGTCTTCTTAGATATTAATCACGACAAAGCAACTTCCTACCAAGGTGATGATTTTCAATATGGCTTTTCGGCAAAAAATAACCATTGGACAGAATATAAACATACTGCTACAACAGGTGTTGGTTATTCAACAGCGCAAGTTGCCGGAGGTTATATTATTGAAGTATCAATACCTTGGACAACTTTAGGCAAAACAGCTACCGATGCTATGCTAATTGGATTCGATATGAATTTAGTAGATAACGACGCCAATAGTACCAGTTTTGACAAGAAATTGGCCTATTTTAATACTGCTGATGTAGCGTATTACGATCCTAGTAAATTGGGCGATGCACAATTAGCTGCTGCCGCTTCAGGTTCTGTAGATGTTACAGCACCAACTGTACCTACTTCTTTAGCTTCATCGGCTATCACTGCTACCAGCTTTACTTTAAGTTGGACTGCTAGTACCGATGCTGTGGGTGTTACTGGATACGATATATACCAGGGTGCTACATTAAAAGGCTCTTCCGCAACAACTTCGTTTAGTGTTACCGGTTTAACTGCTTATACAGATTATGTTATGACTGTAAAAGCGAAAGATGCTGCTGGTAATATTTCGAATGCAAGTATGGCATTAAATGTAACTACACTTGACAATGTGGCACCATCTGTACCAACCGCATTAGCTTCATCGGCTATTACAGCTACCAGCTTTACATTAAGTTGGGCAGCCAGCACCGACAATGTTGGTGTTACTGGTTACGATGTTTACCAAGGAGCTACTTTAAAAGGTTCATCAGCAACTACTTCGTTTAGTGTTACTGGTTTAACTGCTTCAACAGCTTATAGCATGACTGTAAAAGCAAAAGATGCTGCTGGTAATGTTTCGGCGGCTAGTGCGGCATTAAGTGTAACAACACTTGCACCACCCGATGTTACCGCACCTACTGTTCCTACATCTTTAGCTTCTTCTGCAATTACAACTACCAGCTTTACTTTAAGTTGGGTAGCTAGTACCGATGCTGTTGGCGTAACAGGTTACGACATATACCAAGGTGCTACCTTAAAGGGCTCTTCTGCAACAGCATCATTTAGTGTTACTGGCTTAACAGCTGCTACAGCTTATAGTATGACTGTTCTGGCCAAAGACGATGCTGGTAATGTTTCGGCTGCCAGTGCTGCTTTGTCTGTAACTACTGATGCCCCAACTCCCGTAGGTGCAGGCATTGCCACTTGGGATTTGATAGGTATAAACACTGCTGGAGGGGTAAAAACAGCTCCAGCGACCACAAAGGATGCCAACGTTGCCGTTTCCAATTTAGTAGTAGGTAGCGGAATGGGAACCCCCAATGATTATTTCAAAGATTACCTGGGTGGTGGCAACATGGCCAATGCAATGACACTGGCGACAGCGATTAGTAGCAACAACTACCTCGAATTTACGCTTACACCTGCAGTTGGAAAAGTGGTTACCATCACTTCACTTGATGTGTGTGCCATGACGCAAGGTATGATTGGAACGGTTAGCTTGTTGTCAAGCGTAGGTGGCTTTACAAACGACAAATTAATTTCAAGTATTGTTACTGGCACTCCAAATGAAGTAAATATTTCGTTACAAAACCTGCCAGTTTCTGGTCACGTTAACTTATCATCGGCTACTACATTCCGACTTTACTTTAATTCTACAGCTAATTGGGGTTTTAATTATATGGCTGTGGGAATTGGTAACCGCCATGTTGTTAACACTACTGCTGCCTTAATTGTGAACGGGATGGTGAATGCGAAAACGGATATCACCAAATTGCCTGCTTCCAACTTGGTGGTATATCCTAATCCAGTAGTAGATCAATTGACCTTGAATTTTAGCACTGATATTAATAATGCTACTGTTTCTATTCTGGACTTGCAAGGTCGCAGTATAATGACTAAATCTGCTATTAGAAATGGAGCACAATCTATTGATGTTAGCAATTTGAAAAGTGGTATTTACTTTATAAGAGTAATGGTCGATGGAAAAGTAATGAATAGTAAATTTGTTAAGAAATAAATCTTTCAATTCAACCTTACAAGTCTTCACCAACTTGTAAGGTTGAATTAATTTTCTATACTGTCAATTAAAAACAATCTTAAAAATGAACACAATCACTTCGTTTCCGGGTGTCAAAAGGTATCTCATCTCACTCAGTCTGCTGATGCTTAGTATCGGCGGTTTTTCACAAAAAAATATCGCAGCATGGAATTTTGCCGACTGGAATCCAACAAAAGCGGTGATTACCACTGCACCTGTTACTATTAAACATGCAGACCTTACCGTTTCCAATCTTACCATGGGAGCAGGTGTTAGTACCAATGTGAGTTTTTTTGCAGATGATATGTTTGGTGGTTCTGGTACCTATACGAATGCCAAAACCTTGGCAGAAGCCATTACCAAAAACGAATATTTTGAATTTACCCTCACCGCTACTTCACCCAAACTACTTACGGTTAATTCCATCGATGCTTGTATGATGACGTATGGAAAAATCCGTAGTTTTGCCCTTTTTTCCAGTCAAAATGGTTTTGCCGCTGCCAATGTAATTGCCACGGCTACAACGGATGCTACGGAATATGGCGTGCCTGCTCTTAATTTTCCTGTGACTGGTCATGTTAATTTAAGTGGTGCCATTAAATTCAGAATTTATGGCTATGGTGCGGCTGTTATTGAATATGCTGCCTACGGAATTGGTTCTATAGCTTCATCCCTTGCTTATGATTTGAAGGTAAACGGAGGCTTGTATGTTACTGACGTAAACCCACCCACCATGCCGGGTTCGTTAGCAGCAACTTCTGTGGGTGCTACTTCCTTGCGCCTTAGCTGGACTGCTTCTACCGACGATAACGAAGTAGTTGGGTATGATGTGTACAACGGAACCACTTTGTTGGGATCTACTACCAACAAACTTTTTTATGGCGTAACAGGTCTTACTGCCGAAACAAATTACACCTTTAAAGTAGTAGCCAAAGATTTATCGGGCAAACAATCAACACCTGCCACCATTTCGGTAAAAACTGCAGTGGCTGGCACTGCAGGTGATGTGCCTAAGTTGCCCATTGGGATGAACATTCCAGGTTTGACCTATTACAGCACCTGCTTGGCCTATATGGATGCCATGAAAATGTCGGGCGATTTTATGACTTGGTACGATGGAGGTCCTTTTGATTCTGAAAAGATTAGTGAAATACCCGTGGATGTAAATGGATACCCAACACAAATTCCTTATACCACTTCAGATGGAAAACAAACCAAAGTAAGAAAGATGCTTAATCCCTTTTATTCAGGTACGCATGTCTTAACTTTTGAAGGGGCTGGTACCGTCGAAATTGGGGGTATTGCCAATACAAAAGTGAATAACAATAAATACTATATTGAATTTAATGGATCAGGTGATAATGTTTGGTTGAACATTATAGCTAGTACCAATGGTAATAATTTGAGAAACTTTAAATTAGTGCCTTTGGCTTACGAAAACAGTGCTACCTATCCTACCTTTACACCAAAGTTTTTGGATGGTTTACGTCCTTTCCATGCCTTTCGTTTTATGGACTGGATCAATACCAATCAATCGGTGATCAAAACATGGGATAAGCGTATTACCAAAACCTATCACACACAGGCTGGTTTCAATGGGGGTAGTTACGATCACGCAATTGAATTGGCAAACGAATTGGATGTGGATGCTTGGGCAACAGTGCCTTATAGTGCAGATGATAATTTTATTACTCAGACCGCTCGCTTGTGGCGCGATGGATTACGCGCCAATCGCAAAATTTATTGTGAGTATGCCAATGAAATTTGGAACTGGCAGTTTTATGTCTCTACTTGGGTTGCACAAAATGCGGTGGGTCATCCCAATGCCTATGTTACCTCCGATTTGGCTGCGTTAAGAGCCGCAGGAAAGGATTTTCCTGAAATGGATGCATATATGATTGCTCGTAATTTTAAACTTTGGAAACCAGAGTTTACTGGCGCGAATGCAGCGCGTTTGGTGCGTGTGGCCGGCGTACAACATGGATGGATGGACAATACCAGAAGAATTTTGGTTCATTTGTTTGATGTGGATGGAGTCGGCTGCGACATGGTAGCATCAGGTGGATACTTTAATTACACAGAAGCAGATCACTTAAGTTGGTTGACAAGATGTGGCACATCCAATCCTGTAACATCCAATGAAACCATTGCGGCAGCATCTGACGCTTATGATACAAATGAAGCTACATGGACCGATGAAACTGCCAAATTTGTAAATGAACGAGGTGTGGGTTATGTGGTGTACGAAGGTGGGCAGCACATGCAGCCTTATCTGCAAGGTGAATGGTGTTACAATCAAGCAGTGTATGATGCACAACTTAGTCCAAAAATGTACGATATGTACATGAAAAATTTCCGCAAAATGATAGAGCCAGAAGTCAATTGTCAGCTTTTTATGGCTTTTGCTTACATGGGGGCACGTGAAAATAAATATGGTTCATGGGGACACCTCGAAAACATGGAGCAAATAGGCAACCCGGGAGGATATATGATCATTGCTCCTAAATATCAGGCGCTATTGGATGCAAATACTTCCAAAGAGCTAGGAATCATTGTTACCGATCAAAAAGTTACTACCAATTTACTGAGTTTGTATCCTAACCCAGCTCAAGACTATCTACAATTAGATTTAGGTGTTGTAGCAAACAATGCCTCCGTTTCTGTAATTGACTTGCAAGGACGGAGCCTGATGAACATCAGCCTACGCAATGTACAAAAACACAGTTTAGACATTAGCGGCTTAAGCAACGGTGTTTATCTCCTAAAACTAATAAATGGCCAAAAAGTAACCAATGCCAAATTTGTAAAAAAATAGGTATTTGGTTTTGATTAGAGATTCCCAAATTTCAGTATTTCAATGAATTCATAACCCATGGTTCAAAAAAGGCACTCTGTCATTCAGATTGCCTTTTTTTTATTTTATTGGATTTAAAATTGAGATTATTTAAAAGAAAATATTTACCTTTGTATATCAATTTGCTAAAGTTTCAAACCATAAATCAATGGAAAAAATAAAGGAGCTAAATATAGGCTGTTCTGATTTTAAAGATATTATTGAAAACAATAACTATTTTATTGATAAATCATTATTTATAAAGGAAGTAATAAAATCAGGAAAAGCCGTACTACTTCTGCCCCGTCCCCGCCGCTTTGGAAAGACTTTGAATCTATCTATGTTAAAATATTACTTTGACATCCGCCAACCTGAAAATGAAAAACTATTTACAAATCTGAAAATATGGCAAACAGAGGACGAAATAAAAGAAAAACGTGGAAAATATCCGGTTATTTATTTAAGTTTTAAAGATTCAAAAAAAAGTGATTGGGTGTCGTGTTATAAACTTATCAAAAATGAAATTATCAGATTATATTCTCAATATGATTTTTTGTTGAAAAATGATATTCTTAAACGACACGAAAAAAATAAATATGAAATGATACTTGATTCAACAGCCGATCAAGTAGATTATGAAAGTAGTATTTTACAACTTAGTGAGTTTTTGTACAGATATTACAACCAAAAAGTAATCATACTAATTGATGAGTATGACACGCCAATACAAGCAGGTTACAAAAATTTCTATGAAGATGCAATTTCATTCATGCGCACCTTACTAACCGGAGCCTTTAAAGATAACAGCAATCTTTATAAAGGTGTTATTACGGGTATTTTAAGAGTTTCAAAAGAGAGTATATTCACTGGTTTAAATAATCTGAGTGTGCATACTATAACAGATTATGACTTTTCAGACAAATTTGGTTTCGTTGAAAATGAAGTAAAACAATTACTTTCTGATTTTAATCTCTCAGATAACTTCGAACTTGTTAAGAAGTGGTATGATGGATATATTATTGGAGAAACGACAGATATATATAATCCATGGTCAATTCTCAATTATGTATCAAGAGCAAGGGAAGGTTTTAAAACATTTTGGGCTAACACAAGTTCTGATGAATTAATAAAAGAGAGTTTAAAAACAAGAGATGCCTCATATACCAGAGAACAACTATTAAAACTTATTAATAATGAAACAATTGAAAAAAATGTAGAAGAAAATTTTGTATTTCCGGATTTAAATAAAAAGAAAGATTTAATTTGGACATTATTAACTTTTAGTGGATATTTAACTGCTGTTAATAAAACCGGTAGAAAAAGTTATGAATTGGCAATTCCCAATTTTGAGATAAAAACTGTTTTTCAAGATATTATTTTGGATTGGCTTGATACTGAAATAAAAATAAAACAAACATTATTAATTCAAACTGCTAATCATCTAATTAACAACGAAATTGAAAAATTCGAAAAAGGGTTTAAGCTCATAATCGGAGATACATTTAGTTATTTTGATACTGGAACTGAACCTGAAAACATATACCAGTCTTATGTTTTGGGATTACTCGCAATTATTGGCGATGATTACATTATTAAATCGAATCGCGAAAGCGGTGAGGGACGATATGATATTATGCTAATTCCTCATGATAAAACCAAATTTGGAATAGTAATCGAAATTAAACAATTAAATAAAATAGAAAATGAAAATGAAGTAGATCGAAATAAGCGTGTCAATGCCAAAATATTAGAAGCCGCAAATCAGATCGAAAACAATAAATACTATAAGGAGCTAATTGACCATAAAATAGAAAATATTATTAAATTACCAATTGTGTTTGTGGGAAAAGAAGCGCACATTCTAATGAAGAATGTAGAATGAAGAATGAAGAATGCAATTTCTATGTAGAATTTTGGAAGTAAAAGGTTTGTCGTTCGATAATACTTTTTAAATACAACAAGGTATTCATTTAATTGATTAGGGTTTATCAGCTCTGCGCAGCCAAGTGGGTGAAAATTTATTTAAAAAATTTGTTCAACAAGAAATAAATGAACTTGATGAATTTAAGAAATACTTTCTATCTCGTTAGCTGAAAAAAATTATAGTGGTATTATTTCTAATTTTGTCGTTTACTTAAATTAAAACTTTTAAACTGAAAATATATGACTCGAAGAATAAAAATGATATTGAGAATGATTTTTGTATTTCATTTCACATTTTACATTCTAAATTCTACATTCGCTCAGAAAGTTGCCAACTACTACGATATCAAATTTAACAAATTAAATATCGAAAACGGGCTGCCTTCAAATATGATAATGGGAGTTCAACAAGATAAACATGGATTTATTTGGATAGCAACCTCCAATGGACTTGCTCGTTTCGATGGAATAAAAACAAAGGTTTATCAAAACATAAAAAAACGACACGAAATAGTTTACCAAATAATCTTATTTCTGATATTTGTATAGATAATAAGGGTTCAATTTGGATAATTGCCGGAAGTGGAATTGTGAAATTTATTCCTGAAGAAGAAAAGTTCATTGATATGCATTCTGATAAATATGGTAGTTTGAAAAAATTACGTAGTTCGTATAGTGTTATCGATATAGATAAAAAAGATAGATTATGTATTAATAATATGTTCACGCTCACAAATATAATCATTGATACACGAAACGACAGTTTAATCAGAATTATTGATGAATCAACCATGTGTAAACAGAATTCGATAAAAGGAGATATAAAGTTACTTATGGTTGATGGTTTTAGTAGTCTAAGTTATTTTTCCAAATGTTTCTTTGATCAGTTTAAAATAAATCCCAAAGAATTTTCTTTAATAAAATAAATAGGTAGATATTTTATCCTTATAATAATCTTATACTTACCTTATGATAGAAAAATATTTTTTGAAGATCGTTGAATAACATTATGTTTGTAGATGAAATCTACTATACAATTATGAATCTTTAACGTTAAGTTTTAATTAGAGTTCTTATGAAAGTTAAAAACCTACTGCCTTTCGGTGCCTTGATGCCAGCGATTTGGATGTCTTGCGGACAAACACAAAATACAGAGAAAGCTGCTAAACCGAATATCGTTATTATTTTTTCCGATGAATTACAATTCGATGATATTTCTGCTTATGGTGGATCAATATCTACCCCGAATATTGATTATCTGGCGCAAAATGGAGTCCAATTCAATCAGGCCTATACAACTGCATCCATGAGTACACCCAGCCGATTTTCATTATTGACAGGACAAATGCCAAGTCGTTGTATTGCTGAATCTTACGTCGAAAAAAATCCTGACAATGAACCTGCAAATACAGAGTGGAATACATGGATAGTTCCTCAAAACATTACAATCCCCCGATTGCTTTCAAGCAATGGATACAATACAGGGATAGCAGGGAAATGGCATCTGGGCGACATCCCTAGTGACAAATGGCCCTACATCGATGACAAATTAGATCTGGTAAGCGAAGAATTAAATTTACAACTAAAAAACAGACAAGCCTTTATAGAACAGCAGGTAAAAAAGAATGGCGGATTTGATCATGCTGCAAGTATCGTATGGGACAACAATGATATGCATCCTGTGAAAGCATTAAGATTTCACAACTTTGGATGGATGAACAAAGGCGCTTTGGAATTTATCGATTCGGCTGCAGGAAAAGATAAACCCTTCTTTTTATATTTTACCCCTACTTCTATTCATGGCCCCAATCATGTCGAAAGTCTTGACGCAGATAAATCTTTCACCCCAGATGGTAAGGATGCTCAAATTCAAAAGTACAATATCAATGATAAAGCTTTGAAAGATTCCCTCAATCATTTAAAAGGCAAGAATAAACACAGGGTAGCCGGTATGGTAAATCTTGATTTTTCTGTCAAACTGATTATTGAAAAACTCAAAGAAAAGGGAATTTGGGATAATACCATTGTCATTTTAATAGCCGACCATAATATAGAACCGGGGAAAGCTACATGTTATGCGAAAGGAATTCGGGTTCCTATGATTATTAAATCGATCAGTAATATGCAAAAAGGTTTAAAATGCAACTCTTTGGTGCAAACGGTGGATATTTTGCCAACAATCTGTGAATGGACAGGAATAGAGTTGCCTAAAAACCATATTATTGACGGATTGTCTTTGTTACCTGTTCTGAAAAATGTGAGGAGTAATATAAGAAAATATATTTTTACCGAAAGCGGTTATTCCCGAAGTATCAGCAACGAAATATTTCAGTACATTGCCTTGCGTTTTCCATCAAAGTATATTGATATGATGACAAACAAAAAAATGAATCATGTTCCGAGTTATGTCGGCGAATGGCCTCAGGGGCAATCTGCAATTGCAATTCATTCCTTCCCGTGCTATTTTGATCAAAACCAACTCTATAATTTGCAAACCGATAAAAAAGAACAAGTCAATATTTATTTAGATGATACATACAAAGCTGTCAGAGATAGCATGAAAAATGAGCTAACTAAAAACCTTGCAAGTTTTCGTTACAAATTCAATTTGGATGATATACCTTTCTTGAATTCATTGGAATATAAAAATTTGCAAAAGACCAACAGAGCCTACGATCTTAAAAGCATCCCCTGGTTTATTCAAGATCATGGAGAGCATTTTGAATGGAATGAAAATTAATTTTTTAATATTAATAAAATGAGTTCGATATAAGATAATTGCAAATTGCTACATGAATTTCTCATTCTGTGTTTTTACATCGAACTCAGGTTGATTCTCATTTTGAAAAGCAAAATAAAAATGCTATTTTTGTCTATATAAAAAATTTGTAAACTTATCATGGCACAAAAACATATTCGTTTCGATTGGGCAATCAAACGCCTGTTGCGTGATAAAGCAAATTTCGAAATTCTCGAAGGCTTTTTGTCCGAATTGCTTTTTCAGGATATTAAGATTCAGGAAATATTAGAAAGTGAAGGAAATCAAGAAAGTGAAACCTCTAAATTCAATAGGGTTGATATTTTAGTCAAGGATAAAAACGACAGCCTGATGTTGATTGAAGTTCAAAACGAAAAACAAGATGACTATTTTCATCGCATGCTTTTTGGACAAGCTAAGCTTTTTTCCGAACGTATAAAAATTTGCGAATCCTATGGTAGTCTAAATCGTGTTTATTCTATCAACATTGTATATTTTAAACTGGGTCAGGGAGATGATTATATCTATGTCAGCGATGGTAGTTTTAGAGGAATGCATCTTCAAGATGTTTTGCAACTTTCCGAAAAACAAAAGGAAATGTACAAGGTACAGGAGGTCAGAGATATATTTACCAAATACTATTTACTGAAAGTAAATAATTTTGATGATTATGCTAAAGACGAACTGGATCAGTGGATCTATTTTTTAAAGAATAGTGAAATCAAAGATAGTTTTTCGGCCAAGGGTTTGGAAAAAGCCAAAGAAGTGTTGCGCATAGATAATTTATCGCCCCAAGATCGTGAAGAATACGATATTTTTGAAAAATTTGAGCGTATTCGAGAAAGTGAGATAATAACAGCCGAAAGCGATGGTTATTACAAGGCAAAGTTGGAGTTAGAACCCATGTTAGGTGAAGAACGAAGGCAAAAAGAAGAAGTATTAGAGAAGCTAAAAAAATTGGTAATCAAAATGCACCAAAAAGGAATATCCGTGGAAACAATTGCAGCAGATTTGGAAATGGAAACAACTGAGGTTAAGGAAATTTTGAAAGACCAAAATTCATTTTGAACATCAAACCCAACTAATAATCGAATTCTTTATTCAAGGCGATTTAAGTCGATATTGTAACTGATGATTATTAATCACAAGAGACCTCAAAAGAATTCAACTAATTATAAAAATGTTACCGACTCAAATTGATTCTTACGGAATGATGAAATCTGCTTGTTTTTGGTGTTTCTACGAATTTTAACATTTCAATCCAACAATGCCCCACATCGGGGTGAAGATCATAAATAAAATCCTTTTCAACTTGAATTTTACGGGTTTTATAGACTGAATTTACGGTATCTTTTACTTCAATAAAGTAATTCAGTCCATAAAACTGTAGTGGCAATGGTAATATATAGTTATCGTCTGCAAAACTATATCGGATTTTCCCAAAATCATATTCTTTCCATGTTTGGGCATTTCTTACCGGATTTTTAACAAAAATTAGTTTTCTATGCATAAAATCCTCAATAGTAATTCCGTTTTTGTCCATCAAATGAATAAACAAGTTATCGATCTTTTCACCGGAGACAGAATCCCGAACATCCACAACGATGATACCCAAATTATCGAAAGGGCAATGTTGAGAAAACCCTAAATCATTCAATAGTATTATTAAGAAAAGTATCCAGACAGAAGTTCTTTTTACCTCCATCTTTCCAAAGCAGGTAAAATGCTATTAGCCATTTGAATAGCTTGCTCTTTTGGCATATTCAACTTTGAAACAGCAACCTCTATTAATTGTGTTTTTTTGCCTTCGAGCGTAATTCCTTCGTCTAAGAATTTTCCATCCTGATAACAAAAGCTGCAAAACTTTTCACTTTTACTTTTATCGGCATTGGTGCCGCCTTGGTATGGATCGCTCACAAGGGGCATTCCACAACTTTGACAAACTTTTAATGAATTTTCCATATTTCTTGATTTTGGTAATTTTTCTATTGTTGGCTCGTTTTAAAAGTCGAACTTTATTCCAAATCATGAATTGTTAGCCCACTTCTCAACTTTGGCTCAAACCAGGTTGTTTTGGGTGGCATGATTTTGCCAGAATCGGCAATATCCATGAGTTGCTTCATACTGACTGGATAAAGAGCAAAAGCAGCCGCCATTTCACCAGAATCTACTTTTTTCTGCAATTCCGCTAATCCGCGAATTCCCCCAACAAAATCAATTCGGGTAGAAGTTCTTAAATCAACAATATCCAACACAGGGACAAGAATTTCATTTGTCAAAATAGTAACATCCAATACACCAATAGGATCATTGTCATTGTAAGTATTAGATTTGGCGGTGAGTGAATACCAATTTCCCCCCAAATACATAGTGAAATTATGCAAAGCGTCAGGTTTGCAAATTTCTGTACCTTTTAATTGAATATCAAAGCTTTTCGAAATTTCATCTAAAAATTGTTCTGCTGTTCTGCCATTCAAATCTTTTACAACCCTATTGTAATCAAAAATAGCCAAATGACTTGCAGGAAAATGAACAGCCATAAAATAATTGAACTCTTCGTGCCCTGTATATTTTGTTGCAGATCTTACACGCTCTGCTCCTACCTTAGCAGCGGCTGCCGTTCTATGATGTCCATCAGCCACATAAGTATGCCTGACTTCTTCTTTGAAGATTTTTTCTATTTCTTTTACCAAAGCTTGATCTTCGATAACCCACAGTTTATGGATGATAGAATCGCTGGCAGTAAAATCATAAACCGGTGTTTGAGAAGAATATAGGTCTATTATTTTTTGCAATTTTTCATTGTCATGATAAGCAAAAAATACAGGTTCGGCGTTGAAATTGGTAGCCCTAATGTGATCCATTCGATCCTTTTCTTTGTCGGGCCGGGTCAATTCATGTTCCTTGATAATTTTGTAATTGAAATCAGATACAGCAGCACATCCTACAAATCCATACTGCATGCGATTATTCATGGCCTGAGCATAAATGTAATAACTAGGTTTGCTATCTTGAACCAGTATCCCATTTTCGATCATTTTCTGCAAATTCTCTTTTGCTTTTTCATAGACAACAACAGAATGTGTATCAATGTTTTCAGGAAGATCAATTTCAGATTTTGTTACATGAAGAAATGAATGCTCATTGTTCGAAGCTTCAATTCTGGCTTCTGTGGAATTCAAAACATCATAAGGTCTTGATGCAATCAAATGTGCAAGTTCAGGAACAGGTCTAAATGCCCTAAAAGGTTTAACAATTGCCATAATACTCTCTTTATATATTTGATTTTCTTGGAATTCTATCATCGGACTATAACCTAAAACTTATTAGGTACTTCAAAAAAAATTCCACCGCAATTTAAAAACTTTTTATATATTTTCGAAAACAGAATATTATAATATTTCCTTATTGCATTTTGGAGGTATAGAGTAAAATTCTATCCAAAATTAAATAATTTGCCTACCAATACGAATTGCTAAATATGGATAACCATGATTGAATGAATAATTCTACATTGGAAATGCCCAGTCAGATGAAAATATAAATGGTTTCTAATATAAACTTTAATTTACACTAAAAACCATTCAATTTATTTCTAAGTTTGATGAGAAAAGTTTTAATCCAAGCTTACTACTTGTTCACCTGAAATGTACGATCACCTTTTTCGAAGAATCGGATAATTTGGTTGGCTGCAGCTACTCCGGCGTTAATATTGGCTTCGGCAGTGTTTGCGCCCATTTTTTTGGCTGTTCCCAAATATCTGTCTTTGAATTTTTCAAGTAGAATATTTTTGCAATCAGGCTCAATATCTGCAAGATACTGAAAATCCTTACGATTTTCGAACATTTGAATCAAACCATTTTCTTCAATGACTTCTTTGCGGGCAGTATTCACCAAAACAGCGTTTTCCGGCATGCGCGACAAAATATCAAAAGTGATGGAATTTTTTGTTTCATTTGTCAATGGTATGTTGACAGAAATATACTGGCATTTTGAATAAAGCTCAATGGCTGATCCAAGCGGAATAACGCCGTCATTTTTCAACACATCTTCTTTCACAAATGGGTCGAAAGCGTAAACCTGCATATCAAAACCTTTGGCAATTTTCGTAACGGCTTTCCCTATGTAACCATAAGCATGAACGCCAATTGTTCTGCCCTTAATTTCAAAACCATCCTGACCATTGAATCCCCTACGAGCCATATAAAGCATCATCGCAAAAGCCAATTCAGCTACGGCGTTCGAATTTTGGCCTGGCGTATTCATAGCGCAGATTTTCAGTTCACTGGCTGCTACTAAGTCAATATTATCATAGCCTGCTCCGGCTCTGATAACAATTTTTAAATTCTTTGCGGCTTCCAACACATCTTTCGAAACAATATCGCTTCGGATTATTAATGCATCTGCTTGTGCAACAGCACTAATCAATTCTTCTTTCGTTTTATAATTCTCCAGAAGTAATAACTCATAATTTGCATCAGCAATGACCTGCTTTATTTGATCAACTGCAATTTTTGCAAAAGGTTTTTCGGTAGCAACCAAAATCTTTTTCATCTGCGAATATTATTATTAAGTTTCCCTTGTTATTTGCATAAAACCGAATTGCATACAAAATCGATGCAATTCGGTTTACATTTTTAATAATTTATAAATCAATAGTTTGAACTATGCTTTTAATTTTTCGAATTCTTGCATACATTCAACCAGAGCAACAACACTTTCTTTGGGAAGAGCATTGTACAACGAAGCTCTGAATCCACCCACCGATCTGTGACCTTTAATACCAACCATTCCTTTGGCTGTGGCAAAATCCAGAAACTCTTTTTCCAAAGCTACATACTGTTCTTCCATAACCCAGCATACATTCATGATAGAACGGTCTTCTGCTTTGGCTGTTCCTTTGAAAATTTTGCTTCGGTCTATTTCGGCATAAAGCATGGAAGCTTTTTCCTTATTTCTTTTTTGCATTTCAACCACACCACCATTTTCTTTCACCCATTTGAGAGTTTGCAGAGCAGCATAAATGCAGATGCAAGGTGGTGTATTGTACATAGAATCGTTTTCAATCTGTAATTGGTAATTCAAAATTGAAGGAATATTTCTTTGAACCTTGCCTAAGATATCGTTGCGAATAATCACAAACGCAACACCTGCAGGAGCAATGTTCTTTTGAGCACCACCATAAATGATTGCATATTTAGAAACATCCATCGGACGACTCAATATATCAGAAGAAGCATCGGCTACCAAAGGAATTTTTACATCCAAATCTTCATGAATTTGGGTTCCAAAAATTGTATTATTTGTTGTAATGTGCAAGTAATCAGCATCTTCAGGAACTGTAAAATTCTTTGGATAATAGGAATAATTGGCTTCTTTTGATGAAGCTACAACAACAACTTCGCCAACAAATTTGGCTTCTTTAATGGCTTTATTAGCCCAAGCACCACTATCAATGTAAGCAGCTTTTTTGTTTAATATATTCATTGGCAACATCAGGAATTGCAGACTTGCACCTCCGCCCAAGAAAAGCACCGAATAACCATCGGGGATGGACAAAACTTCCTTAAAAGTGGCAACGGCTTCGTTCAAAACTGCTTCAAAGTCTTTGGTACGGTGTGAAATTTCAGCAATAGACATACCGCTACCATTGAAATCCAAAATCGCTTTTGCCGTATTCTCTAAGGTAATTTTTGGCAAAATAGAAGGTCCCGCGTTGAAATTATGCTTTTTCATTTTTCAATAAGTTTATTGATTTTCGCTGTAGATTTTATTGTCCAAAATAATACTTTTTTTTTTAAAGTTGCAAACAGATTAATCTCAATTTCTTAAAGATATAAATTTAACTTTTGATAACCAAATTGTTAATAAATAAAGTTTTTTTTTGCCCCGGAAATAATTCAAGTATTTATGAAATATTTAATTGCCAAACTGATATTCTAACCCAAAATTTTCTTCCTTGATTAGAATAATTATAATTAATTTTGCGTACTTTTTCAATAGAATTTCTCTAAGAGAAGAATTTCTATCAAGTCAGTGAAACCAAATTTAATGGGCAACTGTTTAAAATCAGAATCTTTCATTTTACATAAACTATGAATAAAACGGTACAAATTAAATACTCTCAACAGTTTACGCTTTCAGCCATTTACTTTCTGATGTATGCAGGATTCTCCACATGGTATCCTATAATAAATCAATACTTTATGAAAATTGGCTTCGATAGCATTCAAACCAGTATTTTGGCAAGTATAATTCCGGCAATCATATTGGTTGCACAGCCAATGTGGGGTATTGCAGCAGATAAAATGGGTAGAAAACTTATTTTTTCTTCTGTCTTATTGATAGAAAGTATTTTTCTTCTTGCCTTCATTCAAAATGGAAATTTTCTCTACTTCTTTTTTGCTACCATAATTCTAACAATTTTCTATGCTCCATTAGGCATGATGATGGACAGCTTAACCCTCGATTTTGCCGAAACAAATAATAAAATTGAATTTGGAAAAGTAAGAATGTGGGCTTCGGTAGGATTTGCAATAACGGCTTCGTTAATGGGGTTTTTTACAGAGAATAATTTAAAAATTGTGTTTCCTATTGCAACAGCTTTTCATATATTGGCATGGTTCATAATCATTCTTCATTTACAATTACCAAAACAGAAAATTGTTCATGTTCAAAATGGTAAACTGAAAAGTTTACTCAACAGACGAATTTTGATTTTTTTCGGTTTGGTTTTACTGCTTGGTATATGCACGGCACCTATGTATAATTTTTACAGCGTTTATTTAGATGAAATTGGCGCTCCTCAAAAAATCATAGGTTTGGCCATTGGCTTAAGGGCTTTTATTGAGTTACCATTTTTCTTTACAGGTAACCATTGGATTAGAAAATTTGGAATGAAAAATCTTATTCTTTTAAGTGCTGGTGTTACGTGTCTAAGACTTTTTTTATATTCATTTATTCATAATCCATACCTTGCTTTGATTGTCGATACATTGCAGGGAATTTCCTTTGCGCTCTTCGTTGTTGCAGTAACAGAATACGTAAACCAAAAATTCCCATCCCAAAATAGAGCTACCGGTCAATCATTGTTTAATTCATCCCACTTTGGGGCGGGTGCCATTATTGGAAATCTGCTCACCGGATATCTTCACAAACCCATTGGCATCAATGCCGTTTATTTTATTGTATGTCTTTTGGCTTTTCTGACAACAGTAGGATTCTACTATTTTTTTAAATCGGAAAAAACAACTATTCAAGCAGAGCGATTTTAATTTTGCTTAATACTTTTATACATATTATTTTACAACTTATATATAATCAACTATATAATAAATTCGGTGTCGGAAAATACCCATTCATAATCTGAGGTTTTTAAAAATACTTGCATTGGATGGGTAAAATCACCCAAACTAAGAGTATCCATAGTTTGTAATTTTGTTCCTGAGAAAAAGAGATAGTTTATTAAAAGTTTAATAAAGTATTTAAATCAGAGCAGAAAAATGAAAACTTTGAATGTTTATATTTTTGGATCAAAGGGAAAAACCAACGATCAATTTGATATTCAAGAAGTTGATGGAATGTCTTTGCTTCTTAACAGAAAATCGTCTGTAATGATCGTTAAGTGGGCTTTAAGTGCTGAATCTACCCCAACCTGCCTGAAAACTTATGAAACTGAATTGACCAAAATAAATAATAAATTTGAACCTGTAAAGATCCTGTTTGATTTGAGTAATTTATCTGTATCAAACTGCTTAAACATTGAAAACTGGCTTAGTAAAAATATATTTCCCAATTGTATAAATTGTGGAGCTCAAAAAGTAGGTTTTGTTGTTGAACATACCATTTTTGCAAAGATTTTGGAAAATGCCCTCATTGATGAAGATTTAATTGAAGTTAAGGAGAGAGTTTTTTTCGATAACCAGTCCAAAGCACTTCAGTGGATAAATTTCTGAGGGATTCCTTATATGGAATCTTTCAGATTTTCCACCTGTTTTTTTATCCTCCTGTATTCCTTTCTTGCATATCCAAATGAATCCTTTAAGTATGGATTTTTTTTATAAAAAATGCAGCAATCTTGAATTTATACTAACCGATATAAAAGCCAAGGGATTAAAACACGCTTACCAATACGCATACAGACATAATTGGACAAAAGTAGAGTTAGAGGCATATCTCTACGCTGAAAATGAAACGACAAGTTGAAAAATGAAAAACAGATTTGGCTATACGAAAGGCAAGTGTACAAGAAAAAAAATGAAATGTTTAAAGAATTTTATAAGAATGGTGCAAGTTTGGTATTGATAATCAAATCATCAAAATTAACAATGGAACAAGTTAAAAAATATTGAATGAAACTGAATAATAAGATAATAAATGCCCCTAATCAAGTAACCTCGCAAAGAATTAATCAGATCTCCATTTTCATCTCCCTTACATATTCACTAACAAATGCTTAATCGCAAAAACAATCAAATCAACGGAGCTTTTCGCATTGGTTTTTTCAAATAAATTTGCTTTGTGCCGATCCACTGTCCTTTCACTAATTTGAAGAATAACAGAAATTTCCTTAGAGCTTTTTCCATCGTAAAGCAGTTGTAGCACTTCTAATTCTCGCTCGGTAAATTCGCTTTGAATAGACTCAGCGCGCGATTCTATTTTTTTATAGAGCATTTTTGTAATTCGATTGAAATCATCTTTGCTAATTTGCTGATGATGTGATTCTAAGGTTTCGATAATATCCTCAATTTCACTTCGTGATATTTCTTCGTTACTTTTTGAATCTTTTGAACTTTTCGAATCAGATTCAACAAACAAGCCAATGATTGATTTTTTACCTCTGTAGTTTGTTAATCCCAAGCACACCTTCACCTTAATGCGCTCATTGTTTTTATTAAGCAGGTAGGCTTCGAAACGAGAAAACTCATTTATTCCCTTATAACACAATCGGATTTTATTGTCTATGAATAAATGATCCTTTGAATCGAATAGATTAATAAAGCTTATATCCTCGATCATCGTATCCGTTATACCAATCAAATTCATCATTTTGCTGTTCATAAATTCAAACCGGGATTCATTAAAAATATAAACAGCATTCAAAGGATTGTCAAAGAATATTTTATAGTTCCGTTCTATGCTTTGCACAAACTTTTCTTTTTTGACAATTCTCGTATTAATCGTAGCATTTAAGTGGTCTAAATCGAATGGCTTTGTAATATAATCATCCACACCAAGTTGCATCCCTGCGCGTATATCTTCATTTTCGGTCATTGAGGTAATAAAAATAAAAGGAATAATAGCAGTTAAATCTGTTTGTTGAAGCATAGAAAAGATTTGTGTTCCTTTTATGCCGGGTAAGTTTATGTCACAAAGTATCAAATCGGGAAGTTCATTCATGGCAAAATTGACTCCTTCGTAACCATTCACAGCTACAACGACTTCGTATCCAACCTCAATAAGAAAATCAACTACGGCATCCCGCAAAATAGAATCATCTTCAATGATCAAAATTTTTTTTGCCATATTCACGCTAAAAGAAAATGATGAACAAAATTCGAGTTTTAGAAAATTATATAGGGAATGTTAACTTCAACAGAAGTTCCTATGCCAACTTCACTTTCAATAGAAATACTTCCTTGATGAAGGTCAACACATCGCTTCACAATCGACATCCCTATTCCTGTTCCTTGTATGTGATCAACGTTCTCTGCCCTATAGAATAAATCATAGATTTTGTCGAAATCTTGCGAGGGTATTCCAATTCCTTTATCCATGACTACAATTCTTATATTTCGAAGGTTTACCAGATTTATGTCAAGAAATACCTCTGTGCTATTGGCCGAATACTTCAAGGAGTTCGATAACAAATTGACAATAATATGCCTGAGTAATGTTTTATCGGCATATACTTCTTGCAATGTAGAATCAATGGAATAGATAACTTTTGAAAGGGTTCCTGAAGAAATGTAAACCTCATCAATCAACTGTATGATAAAATCCTTGAAAAAAAATGCTTCAGGAGTAAATTGCAAAAATCCACTTTGTTCTTTACCTATGATCGAAATTTCATCGAGCATGGTGCGCAAATAATTAATAGAGCTACCGATTCTGCCAAAAACGGTTTTTAGCTTTTCCGCATCCCAGTTTGCTCCGTATTTTTCGAGCAACTGTATATTACTTGAAATCCCTGTAATAGGGGTTCTAAACTCATGTGATACAGTAGAAACGAAGCGAGTTTTTAGTTTGTGTAATTCTTTTTCCTTATCCAAGGCACGCCTTACATCTGCCTCTGCTTTTTTTTGTTGATTGATGTCTATTTCGTTGATAAAAACCCCAACAATATCATGTCCCAAATATATTGCTGTATATTGAATATCAAACCAATAGGCTATATTGTTTTTGTACTTGACCCTGATCTCTTCATGTGAGTTTATGCCTTTAAGTGCTGAGGTGTAATGACTTTCAAATACTTCGTTTTCCTTTATGGTTAAAAATTCATGAATGTCGTTTCCTACCTGCATTTCTTTTCCAGTAGAATTGAGTGCCTTTTCATAAGAAACCCGATTGAAAAAAAGGAGTTCTCCATTTTTATCTAACAAAATAAAACCTTGCTGACTGCTATTGAAAATTGATCTGAGTTTCAGCTCACTTTCGACAATTTTTTTCTTCCAATTTATCGTCTGAGTGATGTCTTCTATAAAAATTGCAATCTTCAGTTCAGATACTCTATATCCTTTAACACTAAAATGCTTTTGAAATGCATTATCAAATAATTTAAAGCTGGCCTGACACTTAGCTAAATCTAAATTTTTTAGCAATATTCGCCTGAAAGATTTACGGTAAATGAAAGGTTTTTTTTCTTTCGTTTCAGGATTACCGGAACCTTGGAATAAATTTCTAAAAGCCTTATTCACCCGAATTAATTTAAGTGTTTTTTCATTCTGATGGTTCAACTGCTGAACCTCGAAAACAGCAAAAGCCATATTGATTTCTCTGAACAATTCCAAATACATGTTATCGCCCTTCAAATTATTTGAAGAAATCTTCGCTTTTTGAATGAAATTGTCTGCTTTAGTCTGAATTTTCATCTGAATTGAAATGTAGTAGTTTATTATTGAACAACATACTTGATGTTCTTAAAATTGGCATTATTGCAAAACCTGTTGATTATTCTGATAATAATGATGTTTCTGAATAGTATATCATTTTCATCGAATTAAAGTGTAAATATAATTCTGTTTCTTAAAAAATAAAACTTTTTTTTAGTCCAAACATTTGAGAACAGAAGTTGTTTGAATGATGTTCTTGGGTTGATAAGGGAATGAGGACTAGAAAAAGCCAAATACGTAAGAAACTATAAATCGAAATCGAAATGAAAAAAGTAACAACTATATTCGGAGCAATATTATTTGCTTCATCTATTCTGACAAATTGCAGTAGCGGAACAAGTGATAAAAAAGTAAATGCCACAGATTCAGTAAATACAGTAAAAACTGAAAGTAAGCAATCAAGCTCTGAACCGATTAGTAAAAAGAAAGAAGTAATTTTTTTGTTAATTGGAGAACATAGCTTAAAATCAATTACGGGTTCTATGGGCGCAAACGCCTTGGTTGATTACACTTTGGAAAATGGAAAGTGGACAGCCTACGGCTCATCAATTTCTGAGGGTAATCGTGAAAGATATGATATAGACCTTTCGAAAAATGATTTACAAAAGTTAAATACTATGAAAATCAATGTGGGTGAAGACCTTTCGGTGTCACTATCCTGTGAGGGAACTGTATATTTTAATGCACCCTACAAAGATGATGGAATGACCTATCTTTTGAAAAAATCGCCCAAAGATTATAATTCCGTATTGCCTGAGAAACTTCAAGCAAGTACAACATTTTTAGATGACTATCTTTATTTCTACGCTAAAGATAAAATAGCCGAAGCTGATTTGAAATTTGCTGATTTTGTGGGTGCAATGGCAGATGCAGTTGTTCTAAAACATAACCAGAAAACAAATGAATTTGAATTAGTGGTGTTCTATGGAGATTGTTGTGATAATTCAACATTTATATTTTATTAAAAAACTAAAAAGGAAAATAGTTATGAGATTAATATTAATAATAATTGGATTGGCAATTTTCTCAAGCTGTCAGTCGGGAATCAATGATCAGGAAAAACAACAAAACAGTTCTCTTGGGTCGGCTGACAATCAACAACAGAATGAAAAATTACAAGATGACTCCCGTGTTGCAAAAGACAAATCTAAAGATGAAAACTCGCAAGGCGATAAGTCAGCGCAAACCGTAGTTGATTTTTTAAAATGGTATAAAAAAAACTATGCGGAAATAACAAAGATCCAATTTGTAAACAACATGAATTTTGGAGACGGAGATTCGACCAAACCCTATTCGGTGAATTATAAGGATACTGAAAACTATTTAGGGAAGCTAAAATCAAGTGGTTATATTTCTGATAAATACATGCAAAAATGGAGGAAATATTTCAAGGAACAAGATCAAAACTTCAAGAACAATACACAATATTGCGGACCACCTATGGGTTTCGAATTTGATTTTGTTTTATGGACACAAATGATTGGAGAAACGCTTGAGGCAATTGATAATTATAAATTAATGGAAGTAAATGAATCAGATAAAAATGCCAATGTAAAAATAAGAATCGGCATGTACTTAAACTTTATACTGTCCAAAGATGGCGATGATTGGATGATCGACAACATTGAAAACTTAGGTGAAGAGTGAGAAAAAAGTGCCTGCAAACCAAGTATCATATTTCTGCTGAAAAACAAAATAAAATAGGATTTTATTTTGTAATTTTGTGAAAAGAAATACTGGATTTTAAAGCAAGATAAACTTGTGCTTCTTAAAAACGAATCATTATGAAACTGATTGCTGTCACAATACCTGACAATAAAGAAAGCATTTTTATTGAACTGATGAAAAGCCTTTCATTTGTAAAAAATATTGAAACCATTGAAATTAAGGATATTCCTGAATGGCATAAGTTGATAATTGACCAACGCATTGAAAACTAAAAGAATAACCCTGAAAGTTATCAGGACTGGGACGCTATTCAACAAGAAATAAATCTAAAGTATGGTTTATAAAGTAATTGTTGACCCAGTTGCGATCCTCTATATTACTGAAAGCATTGAATGGTACAACAAGGCACAGGCTGGTTTGGGGATTAAGTTTTACAAGCAGGTACAAGCTATATTGAAAACAATACGTAAAAATCCGTTTATTTTTGCCATACGCTACAAAACCTGTGCAGAAACCCTCAAGGTTTTAAAAACCTTGAGGGTTTTGTTAAACAATTAATTCAATAATATACAATCAAATTTGTACTATTACTTATCAATGTAAAAACGTAAATGATGAAAATTTGAAGTTATTAAATATCGGCAATTTGCTTGATTATTTTTATAATTATTTGTTTAGAATAATTATAGATAGAACACAATGAACACATTTCCCTATCTTTGCAAAAATACCCAAATATTTTTCTATCTTTCCTAAATATTTTACTAAATTTGTTTTTTGGTAGTCCCGATTTTTAATTTGAAAATTTGAACTACAAATAAATCCTGAAAAACACCGAAAAATCCCAAATACTGGTATTTTTCAAACTAATTAACCTTAAAAGAATGAGCAGTAGTCTTAAAAAAATTCTTATCATAGATGATTTTGAAGTTAATACCTACGCAATAGGCATGGCCTTAAAAATGGCCGGTTTTGAAATTTTCAAGGCCACATCAGGCAAAGAAGTTTTAGAAACATACTCGGAGGCAAATTTTGATATTGTTATAACCGATTATAAAATGCCCGAAATGAATGGTCTTCAGCTTATTGATGAATTAAAAAAGTTGCCCAATTTTAAATATACACCCATGATTATTTTAAGTTCAGAAAATGATGAAGAAGTTAAAAGAAAAGCTAGAGGAAAAGGGGTGGTAGCATGGATAAACAAACCATTTAAAATTGAGCAATTTGTAAGTATTGTAAAGAAAGCATTGCAACAATGATAGATCAGTTTAAAGACGGATTTATAGACGAAAGTCTGGATCTATTAAATTTCCTCGAAAAGGATTTGCTACAGTTAGAAGCCAGCAGCAATCCCGGATTACTTTTCGAAGAAATTTGCAGAATACTTCATACGCTCAAAGGGGTGAGCGGTATGTATGGATTTGAAAAAATAGGAACATTCGCCCATAAATTAGAAAATCTTTACAACAGCGTTTCGAGTGGAAAAGTAGCCTTAAACAAACAAATCATCAGTATTGGATTAACTTCCATTGATCTGATAAAATCATTGTTTGAGGATCCCCAAATTTCCAAGCAAGAAAATCAAATGCTATATCATCAAATAACAGGTCAATTGGTTAGTATTGTTGATGATCCATTTCACCTTCTTTCCGATGGAAATCAACAAGATGAAACCAAATCAGAACCCTTTACCCCTAAAACTTTTTTTATAAGCTTCCAACCCGAACAAAGTTTCTTTATCAGAGGCATCAATATTCTGAATATCCTCCTTCAGGCAGATGAAAATCATGCTCTGATTTTTCCTTTAATTGATATGATACCTCCCTTGGAAGAACTGATTCCAGATGATTGCTATAGCGCATGGTCAATTCTTATTTATATCGATAATCTGGCGAATCTTGAGGATATTTTCTTTTTTTGTAGCGAAGAATATAAGGCATTGCCGATTGCCGAAGCCAATATATTATTCAATTCCGAATTTACAAATGAAATTCATCAAGTTTATTCAAAATCCCATCAGCTTGATTTTGAGTTTGTCAAGAAAAAAATTAATGATCTATTGCCAGGAGATCATACCATTGAAGTATTTGAGAGAGAGCAGTTAGATTCAAGAATCATTCATCAGGCACAGAGCGAAAATGAATTTAATATTGAACAGCTTTTTGAAGAATCCTATACTGAGTATAAAACAACTTCGGTAAAAATTTCTTCTTCAAAATTGGATGATTTGGTAAATCTTACCAGCGAATTGGTTATCACGCAATCGGAGCTAAGTCTTTTATCCGAATCAAATCAAAATACGCATTTGATCAATATTGTTGAACGACTTGAGAAAATTAGCCGAAGAATGAGGGATTCGGTGTTTTCTATTTCGATGATTCCGATTAAATCGATAGTTCTTCGTTTCCATAGACTTATTCGAGATTTGTCAAATGGATTAAATAAAGTTGTAAATTTTGAAACCGAAGGAACCCGGGTCGATGTGGATAAAACATTACTCGACACCCTCTCCGACCCGATCATGCACATCATCCGAAACTGTATAGATCACGGAATTGAAAAACCGCATGAAAGAATTGAAAAAGGGAAACCACCTCATGGAACTATCAAACTTAAGGCATATTATTCTGGTTCTAATGTAATAATTGAAATCAGTGATGATGGAGCAGGAATCAATTTGGAAAAAATTCAAAGTACGGCAATAAAAAAAGGACTGATTACAGAAGATACCATTTTACAGGAAGAAGAGATTGTCGATCTTATTTTTCTGCCCGGATTTACCACAACAGACAAAGTAACCGAGGTTTCGGGACGGGGTGTAGGAATGGATGTGGTAAAACAAACCATTATCGATTTGCGTGGAATCATAAAAATAGAAACAGAAAGTAATGTAGGAACACGATTTATACTTAAACTCCCTCTTAATCAAAGTATTGAAGATATGCTTTGGGTGAAAATCGAAGAGGAAAATTATTTAATTCCTATCCATTTTGTCATCGAATGCATGGAAGAAGAGCACAAAAATTTGTCAAAATCGAAAAATAAACAAATAATGTACAAGAATTCAATTGTACCTTTCATATATTTGAGAAATGATTTTGGAATTGAAAGTCCCCCACCAACTATTGAACAAATTGTATTTCTGAATTATGCAGAAAAGCAGGTAGGTTTGGTTGTAGATAAAATTATGGGTGAATTTCAGGCAGTTCTCAAACCTTTGGGTGAATTGTACAGAGATTTTGCTTTTTTGTCGGGAGCTGCAGTTTTAGGCGATGGCAAGGTAGCTTTATCTTTAGAAATCAATAATTTGATTAAATCAAACTTGAAAAAAAATAGATGCTAAATGTTTTTCCTTTTGTTCTCGATATCGAATGAAGTCTTTGCCGTTGAAATCAACGAAGTTCTTGAGGTGGTCGAGCTCGAAAACATTACGAGAATCCCCAAGTCTCCGGAAATTCTATATGGTATTACCAATTACCGGGGCGAAATGCTTTCTGTCATTGATTTCAGATCTACTTTGGGCTTCGATACCTATATAGACAAAAAAACGGTTAGCGTAGTAGTTATTGATTTCAAAATCAGTAAAAAGAAGCAACTATTTGGCTTTATCGCAGAATCCGTCATTGATGTATGCGATTTTCCCGAAACGCAAGTAGAACCGGTTTGCGAATTGGGTTTGAATTTCGATATTTCCTTTCTGAAAGGCATGTCAAAATACAACGAGCAAATTATTCATATTTTAGATATTCAAAATATATTTATGGTTGCCAATAAAAACATTAAAACAGTATAATATGCGTTACAATTACCAGTTTACAACCGTAACCGCCCGATTAAGTTTAATTCTTTCTGTAGGCGTTGTCTTAATCATTTTGGGCTTGATAATGTATAGCAGCTATTCGTTTAAAACGATGCTCTACGATACTGTTCGGACAAATGCAGAGTCTCGTACCAAAAAGCTTTCCCGCGAAATTCAGGTAAAAATAGAAACGGCCTTAAATTCATCCCGTTCCTTATCCCAAGTTTTCGAAGCACTGAAAAAAAGCGATAACTATGTAGCGATTACCCGAAATGAGGCCAACCTGATTTTGCAAAAAATCTTAAAGGAATATGATTACTACCTTTCCACATACACGATTTGGGAGCCTATGGCTTTTGACAACAGTGATGGCAGCTTTTCCGGTAGCACAGGTCACGACGAAAGCGGAAGATTTATTCCATTTTGGTCAAAAAATGGAAATGAATTAATCCTGGAACCTGCTACAGATTATACTGTTCAGGGCTTAGGCGATTATTACCTTCTGCCCAAAAAAGTTAAAGCGGATGTTATAATTGAACCCAGAAAAATCAATATTAGGGGAAGAGAATCCCTTGTAATTTCGGCTGTGAGTCCAATTTTGAATGAAGATAAATTTTATGGTATCACAGGCGTAAATGTTTCTGTCGATTTTATCCAAAAATTGTTGAAAAAGGAAGGCTTTGCTGAAAAAGGTTCGAATATAACCGTGATTTCCAATAATGGCACAATCGTAGCCAATACCAAAGATGAATCGAGCATAGGAGAGAATATAAAAACCATAGTAGAAGACTATCAAAGAGTTTACAAAGAAATCAAAGAGGGAAAATCATTTTCGGCAGAAATTGATGGTCTGATCAATATCAATGAGCCTGTCTTTTTTGGAAATACCAAATCACCCTGGCTTGTAAAAATTGAAATACCCGCCAGCGAAATTTTTAAGGACACAGCAAAGCGCGTTTTACTTCAATCAGCCATCGGTTTTATTCTCGCCATTATCGGAATCATCGTTCTGATTATCTTCATGAGAAAATTCATGAAACCTTTCCCTATCTTAGTGGAATCAGCGAAAAAAATATCGCGTGGCAAGTTCAATGTAAAACTGAACGTTGACAGACAAGATGAAATGGGCGATTTGGCAGCCGCCTTCAATGAGATGGCTAAAAACCTCAAATTGAGTGCAGATCTGGCTAAAGCCGTATCGCATGGGTATTTAAAAACCACAACACAAAATACAGAAAGTGAGTTAGATATGGCTCTTATTGATATGGTAGAAAAACTAAAAACAATCGTAACCCAAATTTCGGAGGGAGCCGAAAGCATCGCCTCAGCTAGCAATGAAATGAACCTTACCTCCGGAAAACTTTCCGATGGTGCCTCTCAACAAGCTTCATCAGCCGAAGAAGTTTCGAGCGCAATAGAGCAAATGGTAGCAACCATACAACAAAATACTTTCAATGCACAGGAAACAGAAAAAATTGCCTTAAAATCGGCAGATGACATTCTGGTAAGCTCCCGAGCAGTTGCCCAAACCATAGACGCCATGGTTCAAATTACAGAAAAAATTTCTATCATTGGCGAAATTGCAAGGAAAACCGATTTACTGGCCATCAATGCTGCAATTGAAGCAGCCAGAGCTGGTGAGCATGGCAAAGGCTTTTCTGTTGTTGCAACCGAAGTACGAAAGCTTTCGGAGAGAAGCCAGCAAGCAGCCAATGAAATAAATGCTGTTTCGAAAAATAGCGTTTCGGTTGCAGAACTCTCTGGTAAATTGCTCAATAGCGTTATTCCCGATATTCAAAATACAGCCAAATTTGTTCAGGAAATTGTTTCGGCAAGTAAAGAACAAACATTGGGCGCAAATCAAATAAACGCTGCTATTGTTCAATTGACAGACATCATTCAGCACAATGTGGCCGTCTCCGAAGAACTCTCTGCAAGCTCTCATGAACTTCTGAATCAATCCAATAATTTAAAAGATATTTTGGCTTTTTTCAAAATCGACGAGGTAAAAAAGAAGCGAAGAGAAAAAGGTGGCGGAGTCAATATAAATCTGAATGAGAAGAAATCTATAAGTGAATCACAAGATTCTGAGACAAATGAAAAAGAAGCCGAATTTGAACAATTTTAACGTCTATGAATTCATTCGCCCTCCAAATCATAAGTTCTTTCGAAAAAAATCGAAATGACTCCAGAGCTTTTTCAATGAAAAAGTACATGAAGAATTTGTTTGAATTTTATGGAATTCAAAGCCCTTTAAGACAAGAATTAGTTAAAGGAGTTTTAAAAAGGTTTCAGATAAAAGAATTTCATGAAATTGAATCAAACATAAAGAATCTTTTGGAAGTTCCTCAGCGAGAATGCCATTACGCTGCGCTGGATCTTGCGATTAGGTTTGCAGCAAAAGCTCCTTATGAGTATATTGATCTATATGAATATATGATCGTTAAAAATTCTTGGTGGGACACGGTAGATATAATTGCTTCGACCTTACATGGAAAGCATTTCACCAAATTTCCTGAATTAATTGAATCAAAAACAAGTAGTTGGATAAATTCAGAAAATTTGTGGTTAAAAAGATCATGCATTTTATTTCAGCTTAAATACAAAGAGAAAACCGATAAGGATTTGTTGTCCTCTTTTATTCAAAAGTGCTTGAATTCAAAAGAATTTTTTATCAACAAAGCAATAGGATGGTCGCTACGGGAGTATTCCAAAACCAATCCTGATTGGGTAATAAATTTTGTGAAAAGCAATGAATTAACACCTCTTTCGGAAAAGGAGGCACTTCGAATCATAAAAAAAAGAACCAAGGCCTAAAGGCCACGGCTAATTACCTTTATTTATTTCATTTATTCAATCGTCAAAAAACTTAACATAATTTAACCTGACAAATAGATTAATTCAATCAACTATTTGTTATACTTTTGTCAATTCATATTTCAAATAATCTCATTCATGTATAGAAATAAGAATAAAGAATTTGAATCGAAAAATAATTTTTTTACACTTCTTAAATCAGTAAAAATCTCAAAAAGTATGCGCAACAGAATACTCATTGTTTTGACGCTTTCAGCATTGCTTATTGTTTCATTCACAATATTTCGTGACAAGAAAAGTGACAAGAATCAAGTTGTACTTGAAGCTATAACTCATAGTCTTAATTCAGCTCATTATCAACCACAAAAGTTGGATGACGTATTTTCTGAAAAAGTATATAATTTATACCTTGAGCGAATAGACTATTTCAAACGTTTTTTCACACAGCCGGATATAGATGAATTCGAAACTTATAAAAAAAATCTGGATGAACAAATATCACATTTGAGCTTTGATTTTTATAGTCTTGTAAATAAGAAATTTGACACTTACCTCAGTAGATCACAAAGATATTTTACCGAAATACTTTCACAACCCTTTAATTTTGAATTAGAGGAAAATTATGAATCCGACCCGGAAAAACGTACCTGGTCAAAAGATACATTTGAATTGAAAGAAAACTGGAGAAAACTCCTCAAGTATGAAACACTGATTAGACTCGCAACAGAAATTGAGTTACAAGAAGATGCGAAACAGAAAAATGATACCAGTGTAAAACAAAAAGATCAGATAACCTTGGAGGTTGAAGCAAGAAACAAGACTTTAAAGAACTACCAGGATTGGTATAAAAGAATGTTGAAATTGGATGGCGATGATCGATTTTCTTTATTTGTCAATTCAATCACTAACGTATATGATCCTCATACAGAGTTTCTTCCACCCGCCGACAAAGAAAACTTTGACATAACCATGACAGGTAAACTGGAAGGAATAGGTGCCACACTACAGGAGAACAACGGATATATCAAGGTGGTGAAAATTGTTCCTGGAAGCGCATCATGGAAACAAGGAGAATTACAGGTGAATGACCTGATTTTGAAAGTAGCTCAAGCCAAGGATGAACCTGTTGATATTGTTGATATGCGACTCGATGAAGCTGTAAAGCTAATCAGAGGCAAAAAAGGCACAGAAGTTAAACTTACAGTGAAAAAACCTGATGGAACGATCAAAGTGATTTCTATAATCAGAGATATTGTAATTCTGGAAGAAACTTTTGCTAAATCGGCCATACTGAAATCAGAAAAAAACAAAAAGAACTTTGGGTATATTCTTTTGCCCAAATTCTATGCAGATTTCGAAGATCGTAATGGAAGAAATTGCGCCGAAGATGTAGAAAAAGAAATCCGTAAACTTAGCGCAGAAAATATCGATGGAATTGTACTTGACGTAAGAAGCAATGGAGGTGGATCATTGCAGGAAGTTGTAAAACTTGCAGGCTTTTTTATCAAAAATGGTCCCATTGTGCAAGCAAAAACCCGATTAGGCGAAGCTTCTGTACTTCGGGATGAGGATAGCAATATCCAATATAGTGGTCCATTGGTTATTCTTGTGAATTCTGTGAGTGCATCAGCATCTGAAATATTGGCAGCAGCCATGCAGGATTATAAAAGAGCCGTGATCATTGGAACAAATACATACGGAAAAGGTACTGTTCAAAGATTCATCGATTTGGACGATTATTACGGCAAAGAATATACGGGAATGAAGCCATTAGGTTCAATAAAAATAACGATTCAAAAATTTTATAGAATCAACGGTGGAGCAACCCAGCTTAAAGGAGTAGCACCAGATATAATCATTCCTGATGAATATGACTACATGGGCATCGGCGAAAAAGAAGATAAATTTGCTCTGCCTTGGACAACTATTCCGCAAGTGCGTTATGATGTTGCGCAAAGTAAAAATGATTTTGGAATCGCCATCAAAAAGGCAAAAGAAAGAATTGCTTCCAATTCTACCTTCAAGTTGTTTCAGGAAAGAACAGATTATCTGAAAAGTCAAAAAGATAAAACTAAAATTACTTTGAATCTGAAAAAATACAGAGATTCTGAAAAAGACCGCAAAGAGATTGTAAAGAAATATGAAAAAATAGACAAATTAGAAAACAAGTTATTGATAAGTGCTCTGAGAGATGAAATCGTGACAACAAAGACTGACACAATCTTAGCACGCAGAATCAAAGAATGGCATAAAGAAATTCAAAAAGATTTCGAATTAGAAGAAGCCGTTAATGTTTTAAACGATTTAAAATAAACAAAAACAGACAACAGCAATATGTTATTCGAAGTCATACAAGATTCCATTATCATAACCAGCCTCGTGCTGGTTATGATGTTAATTATAGAGTATTTTAACATACAAAGCAGAGGAAAATGGTCAAGTCGTTTTCAGAAAAATAAATTTGTTCAACTGATTATTGGCTCGTTTTTGGGAATGCTACCCGGTTGTCTTGGAATTTATGCTGTTGTTTCGCTTTATACCCACAACTTAGTCAGCTTTGGAGCAATGATTGCTGCCATGATTGCAAGTACAGGCGACGAAGCGTTTGTCATGCTTGCATCCTTTCCGGAAAAAGCCATAATCTTATTTGCGATCTTATTCGTTTTGGGAATCGTCATGGGATTCATTACCAATATTTTATTTAAAAATGTTCATGTTGGACCGCAACAAAAATCACATTTGCACATCCATGAGCATGAGTTAGATACCCAAAAAATTGATTTTAAAAAAGTAATCAATCAACTAAAGAAAATGTCATTTCCCAGAGCAGTTCTTCTTTTGGGTTTTGGCTTGTTTTTATTTGGCATGTTGTCGGGTCATCTGGCGCATAACGAAACCATGGGACATGATGCAAATGAAAGTCCGATTAATGTTGTAAATCTTATCAACATAGCTTTATCCCTATTTGGGCTGTTCATCATACTGACAGTTTCGGATCATTTTTTGCAGGAACATCTTTGGGAACATATCATCAAAAAGCATCTTTTGAAAGTTTTTCTTTGGACTCTGGGAAGTTTGTTATTCATTCATCTGATTTTACATGAATTCGAACTTGATAAAATATTGGTATCGAAACAAATATTAGTATTAATTGCAGCAGTTCTCATTGGAATAATACCAGAATCTGGTCCACATTTGGTTTTTGTGTCACTTTTTTTGAGCGGAAATATACCTTTCAGCATTCTTCTGGCAAACTCTATAGTTCAAGACGGGCATGGAGCAATCCCTCTGCTGGCCGAGTCAAAAAAGAGTTTCATAATCGCCAAATCGATCAATGTGGTCGTTGCATTTATTTTTGGTTTTCTTGCTCTCAAAGCGGGTTTTTAGGGATCCCCTTGGATAGCAAGTGAGCCGTTAAGAAAAACAAATAAACCATGAAAAGCTTTCAACTTATTATCATTCTGTTATCGCTTTTTTTATTTCCAGTTTTCGGGCAAAATAAAAATCCCAAAATTGGTTTAACGCTAAGCGGTGGTGGTGCAAAAGGACTGGCGCATATTGGCGCACTCAAAGTTATAGATTCTCTGGGTATCCGTATCGACTATATTTCAGGAACAAGTATGGGCAGCATTGTAGGTGGCCTTTACGCAATTGGATATTCCATAAAAAGAATAGAGGAGCTTGCAAAGTCTTTGGATTGGAAAGATTTATTTATGGATTACACCCCCCGCAGAAGCCTATCTATTGAAGAAAAAGACGAAGACGGAAAATTCGTCAGCGTATTTCCAATTCAGAAAAGAAAGATACTACTTCCTACGGGTTGGTCTGGTGGACAAAAAATATCCAATAAACTCGCAAGTTTAACCTGGTCTGTTCATTACATTGATGATTTTAAGAAATTTAAAATTCCATTTTGTTGTATTGCAACAGATATTGAAAATGTAAAGGCCGTGGTTTTAAATAAAGGTTTTCTCCCAGATGCTTTGCATTCGAGTGCTGCTATGCCCTCTATATTCAAACCCGTTGAAATCAATGACCAGTTATTATTAGACGGGGGCATTGTACGCAATTTTCCAATTTCAGATGTAATGGAAATGGGAGCAGAATACGTTATTGGCGTGGACGTAACCGCACCGTTATACAAAAAAAACCAACTGAAAACACTCTGGGAAATTTTGGATCAGGCTTCTACTTATACCATTGCCGAAACAAACACAGAGCAGCGAAAAAATTGCAATCTCTTTATTCGTCCCGAAATTGAAGAATTCGGCAATTTTGATTTTGAAATGATTGATTCTTTGATCAAATTAGGCGAAATTGCTGCACTAAAAATGAAAGATCAATTGATTTTTCTCAGAGATTCGCTTAATGGAAAGAAAACAGAAACGATTCAATCTGAATATGAAGATTTTCAATCTATTTATATCAATTCTTATCGAATTGAAGGACGCAGCAGGGTGTCAAAAAATTTGGTTCTGGGCAATCTCAACTTAAAGATTCCAGGATGGGTTACACTCAAGCAAATCGAAAAAGGAATTGAGCGGATTTATGGAACCTTGTATTTTGAAAGAGTGAATTACAAACTAGAAAACATAGAAGAAGGTACAGAATTGGTCATTCGACTAAAAGAACAAACGAATAATTACTTAAAATTAGGATTGAATTACGATTCGAATTTAAAAAGCGGAGTACTGCTCAATTTCACTTTCCGAAATATTTTGGGTGAAGGATCCAGATTATTGCTTGATGCAAAATTAGGAGAACACCCTGCATTCAAAACACAATATTCGATTCACACAAGACTTAAACCCAATATTGGATTTACAACCCAACTTATCTATAACAATTTTGAAGAAAACTATTATGATAACCTTGATAAAATCATTTCCAAATTTGAAGTAGATCATTATTCAGCTTCAGCCGGTTTGCATACGTCCCTATCTAATTCAGTACAAATCAGTTCCGGCATTAGCGCGAATGCTTTTGATCAGAACCCATTGATTACAGCCTTTGATACAATAAATCTGAGTACACATTCATTTTCTTTATATGTTCATTCGATTATCGAAAACCTGAATAAAGCCGTTTTTTCCGATAAGGGAATGAGGCTAATGACTGAAATTCGATATTATTTTAAAAACAAGTATTATGTTGGAAGTTTCGCTCCAACTTTCTTGCGTATGAACTTCAACTATTCCAGATTCATTCCTTTATCCAAAAAATTCTGTTTTAATCTGAATGCCGCAGGAGGACTTATAATCGAAAGCAATGTACATAATGCAAATCATTTTTATTTAGGTGCAGAAAATCCTTATGAAATCAATCATATTCAAATACCTGGAATGAAATATATGGGCATATCGACACCCAATTTTATTTCGGCAGGAGCAGCCTTGCGCCGCGAAATTGGAACAGAAAAATATTTATTTCTTAAATATACGTTCACAAACCTCGGCACATACTACGCTGATCTAAAAGAATTTTCATCCGTAATCCATTCATTTGCCCTTTCTTTTGGTATGAAAACATTGATTGGCCCTATCGAAATTCAGGTTGGTAAATCAACATTAAGCAATGATTTAGAAACCACTTTGCGTTTAGGCTATTTTTTCTAATTTTGGCAATCAAATTTTGCGTATGGAGGCAGTTCACAGCAGTAAAACAGAATTAAGAAAATTAGTAAACAGTGCTATAGTTCCGTTAAGTTTGGTCATATTTCTCTGGGCAATTAAATTTTTTGAGCTGTTCTTTCATTTAGAACTTTTTATGTTTGGCTTGTTCCCCCTCAAATCCGAAGGCTTATTGGGAATTCTTACTTCGGGCTTCATCCATGGCGACTGGGAGCACCTATTGGCCAATTCGTTACCTTTGATAATTTTAGGGACTGGGCTATTTTATTTCTATAAGGATATTGCTTTCGAAATCTTATTGATAAGTTATTTAACCTGCAATTTGTGGGTTTGGCTATTTGCCCGACAATCATGGCATATTGGGGCAAGCGGCTTAATTTATTCTTTGGCAGCCTTCCTTTTTTTTAGTGGTATATTAAAAAAAATACCAAATCTTATGGCAGTTTCATTGCTTGTTGTATTTTTGTATGGAAGCATTATTTGGGGTGTTCTTCCTTTAAAAGAGGGAATTTCATGGGAATCTCATTTGATGGGTTTGATTTCGGGAACTTTACTTGCCTTCTATTATAAAGGTTTTGGAACTCAAAGAAATTTACCCGAATGGATGTATGAAGATGATGATGACGAAGGCAATAATTTTGTTTCCAATGATACAGAATATTTAGAGGAAAAAAATAATCCTTGAATTATCAATTGTAACATGTTTATTATCAATCACAAATAATTTTTGTTTTTTTGAAAGCAAATTATTATTTTATATAAATATGTTTTTTCATAATTTTGGTTTTAGAATTGGTGAAAAATGATCAGAAAAATATACATCTCTAATATATTATTACTTGTATTTTTTTTACTTACAACGAATCCGTTGTATAGCCAGATTCTGCCCAAAGAACTCAGAGAAAAGGTTGAACAATACGAATCCAAAGCAAAAACTTTTGAATCCCAGAAAAATGAAAAGGATGCCGCCACTCATTATATAAAAATCGCCTATATTTATTGGGAAGCAAAGGTTTTTAGAAATGCAGCAGATTATTTTAAAAAGGCAATACCCTATCACAAATCGAGTGCAAAAGGAAAGAAAGGAATCAAAGCATTGCGCGCTCTATACTTGAATATTGGAGTTGTATATAGCGAAATGCAACAAATGAACAAAGCATTAGATTATTTCACTTTAGCTTTGGAAACAGCCCAAAAACTTGACAAAAAAGAAATCGCTTCTTCATTGTTGGATGTAGCAACCATATTAGAAAGTGTAGGAAGGTATCAAAAATCTGTTCAAAAGGCCGATGAAGCACTCAAAATTGCCCAAGAAATTGAAGATATTTATCTTCTTCGTACCTGCTACAAAATTCTTTCTCAAGATTACGAAAAACTTGGCGATCAAAAGCGTTATCAGGAAAATTATGGCTACTACATCACTTACGATCGTTTGATTGAAAACAAAGAGAAACAAGATCAGATTTCGAAAGAACAAGAAAAAACAAGAAAATCCGAATTGGATGTTGCTCTAAAAGATTTAGAATCAAAAGAAAAAACCATTGAAATAGAACAGAAAAAGCGAGAATTGGAAATTCAGTCCGACTCGACCCAACAAGCACTAAAATTGGCGCAGGAAGAAAAACTAAAAAATGATATTCTTGAAAAAGAAAAACTGATCAAAGAAGCCCAAATTCGAGAAGGCAACGCAAGTCTGAAACAAGCAGAAACCATTCGTCGATCTATCATTGGAGCCTTGCTTTCCTTTGTGCTCATAGCAGCTCTTTTGTTTAGGGGCTATCGAATGAAAAGACGCGACAATGCTTTATTGGAATTGCAAAATGTGGAAATTGCCCGACAAAGAGACGACATCATATCTAAAAGTCTGGAATTGGAATCGGCATTAGAACAAATCAAAGATCAAAATATAAATATAACAAAGAGTATCAATTATGCCCAGCGTATTCAAAGAGCTATGCTATTGGATATAAGTGACTTAACTGCATTACTTCCAGAGTCTTTCATTTTGCTCAAACCCAGAGATATAGTAAGTGGTGACTTTTATTTTTTCGCTCATTTGGATGGTACTTCAGAATACCATATTCAAGAGCACATTTCCATGAATAAAATTGTTATTGCCGCAGTTGACTGCACCGGGCATGGAGTTCCGGGGGCTTTCATGTCGATGATTGGTTTCAATATTCTCGAAGAAATTATCAAAAAAGGTGGAAGTAACTCCAATAAAATTTTGGAAGATTTGCACATGGGAGTAAAGAATTCATTAAAACAAGATATCACAGAAAACCGAGATGGAATGGACGTGGCTCTTTGCGTCATCGATATTGATAATAAACAAATAGAATTCTCAGGAGCAAAAAATCCGGTGGTATATGTTCAAAATGGGGAATTATTGGTTATAAAAGGAGATTCAAGCCCCATCGGTGGTTTACAAACCGAGAAAGAAAGAAAATTCAAGAAAACGATTATTCCACTAACGACAATTACAACTCTTTATCTTTTTTCTGATGGATTTATTGATCAATTCGGTGGCAAAGAAGGCAAAAAATTTATGTCAAAAAAATTCAGAGATTTTCTCTTAGAAATTCATGAACGCCCCATGATAGAGCAAAAGGAAATTCTCTATCTTACATTTGAAGCATGGAAGGGCGAAGATTATAAACAAGTAGATGACGTTTTGGTCATTGGTTTCCGGGTCGATCCAGATAATTTACTTGAAATAAAAAAGGAACCTCCTATAGAAATGATTGATATTTAACAACTAACTAAAAAATTCATGACAAAAATTGATGGCCCATCGCTAAAAATAGAGAAAAGCAGAGAAACCGTTTACAGCTTTCTTTCAAACTTCGAAAATTACTCAAATTATTTGCCTTCAAGTGTTCTGAAAACATGGAAAGCAAACCAGGAAGAATGCTCATTCACAGCAGATCAACTTGGAGATACTACTTTGATATTTTCTCAAAAAGTACCTTTTGAAACAATCGTCATAAAAGGAAAAAGCAAAATCGAATTTACTTTGAAATTTCAAATCTTAGAAAACGAAGTGAATAAAACGACCCTTAAATCCAGCATAGAAGCAGATCTAAATTTCTTTCTACAACATATACTCCAACGCCCGGTTGAAAGTTTTCTTAAATCACTTACCGAAAAAATTTCACAACACTTCGCATAAACCTGATTTTTGTAAGGTTTTTATAAAATTGAATGCATTATTTTTGCAAAAAATTCATTTATGCGCATCACTTTTCTGGGCACAGGTACATCGCAAGGAGTTCCAACAATTGCTTGTAAGTGCGAAACCTGTCTGTCAACAGACAGCAAAGACAAACGGTTGAGAAGCAGTATTCTTATCAATATAAATGATTTGAATATTTTGATCGATTCGGGTCCCGACTTTAGGCAACAAATGCTCAGAGAGAAGATAGAAAAGCTCGATGCAATTTTGTTTAGCCATGCCCATAAAGACCATATCGCAGGCTTAGACGATATCAGAGCATTCAATTATACATCGAAAAAAGCCATGGATGTATATGCTGAATTACAGGTTCAAAAGGCATTAAAACGTGAATTCAAATATGCCTTTGATCAAGACCCTTATCCGGGTGTACCCAAAATTAAATTGCATACGATTGCAAACAAAGATTTCTATGTTCAGAATACACGAATCACACCGATCAGAGTTATGCATTTTGAGCTGCCTATTTTGGGCTTTAAGACAGGAGAATTTGCATACATTACAGATGCCAATTTCATTGAAGACATCGAATTAGAAAAGATACAAGGTATTGATACAATGGTAATTAATGCTCTTCGAAAAGAAAAGCATATTTCTCACTATAACTTAGATGAAGCGCTTGAGATTATAGCAAAAGTAAAACCCCAGAAAGCATACCTTACACATATCAGTCATACCATGGGGCTGCACTGCGATGTGCAAAATGAATTGCCAGATAACGTCTCATTAGCTTACGATGGTCTTACGATTTCAATCGCCTCTTAACTCATCTCTTTATTTCAGAACTCCTGAAACAAACTATTATGTTGCATTTATTCTAAATAATGCTTACAAACCTGCAATCAAGGCACCAAATCAAAGGTACGCCGCATGAGCGGGCCAGCGAAGATAATGGATCGCGTAATTCTTTGCCGGCCAGAATAATTGACAGATCTTGTAGATACGCAATATATTGCGTATCAGCAAAAATTTACGGTATATTATTATAAAATGAGGCTTTCAGAAAGAATAAAGCCATCTGTCAGTTATTTTGGACATTTCTGAAAAACCCATGCCGTTCTTGTATTCTTGAATTTTTCGTTCTTTTGTTCCTTAGAAAAAGGACAGAGAAAAATAAGTCTAAAAAATTATAAATCATTTAATTAGGAAATAGGAAATAGGAAAAATGAATAATGATGAATTAATATCATTCTGAATAATGCAACAATTATATTTGCGAATAGACTTTGGTAACTGGTTGATATTTAAACATAGTTAAGAAGTTCTTTATTTACAATTTAAAAGCAAACAATACCATTTCATAATAGTTTTTAAGAAAAATAAGTTTTTTCATTAAAAGGTATCATAGCTCTTGTATTTAATTCAAACATTTACTTACTTTGCCCACTTATTAATTATTGAAAAACAAATAATCAAGGCACTATAATTTATTCATTTACTTTAATTTAAGGGTTACAATGTATAAGGAAAACCAAGGTTTGTACACACCCCAATTTGAGCACGATGCCTGTGGCATAGGTTTCATAGCCAACTTGAAAGGCCAGAAATCTTTTAGCGTGATCAGCGATGCGATAACTATGCTTGAAAACCTAGAGCATCGCGGGGGAACCGGTAGCGAGTCGAACACAGGCGACGGTGCTGGTATTTTGATTCAGAACCCTCATGATTTCTTCGTTCAGGAATGTAGGAGATTAGGATTCGAGCTTCCTGCATTTGGCGAATATGGGGTTGGGTTAGTATTTTTTCCAAAAGATTCGGTATTGCGCGAACGGTGCCGCGAAGCAATCAACCGGTATATAAAAAAATTCGACTTCCAACTTCTTGGATATAGAAAAGTACCTACAAATAATTCAACTTTAGGCCAAGGCGCTATTGCCGGTGAACCTTGTATAGAACAAATTTTTGTTAAAGCAAAAATCAGCTACCATGAATGCGATGCCTTTGAACGAAGACTTTTTGTCTTTAGAAAGCATACCGTTATGGCGATTAGAAAAGAAATTCCTCAAGTAGATGATAGCTTTCATATTGTTTGTCTTTCATATAAAACAACTGTTTATAAAGGACAATTGAACTCTACGCAAATGCGTAGTTATTTCCCAGATCTCTGCGATGAAAGAATGAAATCAGCAATTGCGTTGATTCACTCAAGATTCTCTACCAATACCTTCCCCAATTGGAAGCTTGCGCAACCCTTTAGGTTTATTGCCCACAACGGGGAGATCAATACCATTAGAGGAAACATCAATTGGATGAAATCTTATCAGACTTTATTCCGTTCATCCCTATTTACCAAAGAAGAAATTGAATTGATACTGCCTTTGTTGGACGAAAAACAAAGCGATAGTTCAAACGTTGACAAAATCGTAGAATTACTATTATTAGGTGGGCGTTCATTGCCCCATGTAATGATGATGCTCATCCCTGAAGCTTATGAAAACGATGCAGAAATGGATGACATAAAGAAGGCATTCTATGAATATCATGGTTCATTGATTGAGCCTTGGGATGGCCCTGCTTCAATTTGTTTTACTGACGGAAAAATAGTAGGAGCCGTTCTCGATAGAAATGGTCTGCGTCCTTCAAGATATATTGTAACGGATGATGACAGAATTATCATGGCATCTGAAGTTGGAGCATTGCCTGTAGAACAATCAAAAATCATTTATAAAGGTCGTTTAGAGCCCGGTAAAATTTTTATTGCCGACTTGGAACAAGGCCGCATCATCAGTGATGATGAACTGAAAAAAGATATCTGCTCACGCCAACCTTATCGAGAATGGCTCAATGCAAATTCTGTTCATATTGATGAATTGCCTAATCCCAAAGTCCCTACGCACAAAGCATTTGACGAAGATTTGCTTCAAAAACAAATTGCAGCAGGAATGAGTTATGAAGATTTAAAAGTAATCCTCACACCCATGTTTTCATCACCCAATGAACCCATAGGTTCTATGGGGGCTGATACGCCTCTTGCTTGTATATCAGAAGATTATAACCATATCACACATTACTTTAAGCAGTTATTTGCTCAAGTTAGTAATCCTCCAATGGATTCTACCCGTGAAAGTTTGGTGATGTCTTTATACACAAGTGTAGGAAAAACGCTGGATATATTAGGTGAAAAACCCACACATTGTATTCAGATCGAATTTCCACAACCTGTATTGACAAACAATGAGCTAGATAAAATCATCACAGTAGAGCATCCCAATTTCAGGAGCAGAGTAATAGATGCCGTTTTCGAAGCCAATGGGGAACAAGGAAGTCTTGAAAAAGCGATTTCCCGAATTTGTCAGGAAGCAGAAGATGCAATTCGATACGGTAGTTGTAATATTTTGATTCTTTCCGACAGAGGTGCAAATAGTAAAAATGCCGGAATCCCTTCGCTATTGGCAATGGGTGCTGTTCACTGTCACCTGATCAACACAGGTTTACGGGTTAGAGTTGGTATTATTGTAGAAGCTGCCGATGTATGGGAAACACATCATTTTGCTACCTTAATTGGTTATGGAGCTAATGCGATCAACCCTTACATCGCACTTGAATCTTTAAAGAGTTGTAAAAAGCATAAATTAGTACCTGAAAATCTTTCTGAACAAAAAGCTTATGATAATTATTTCCATGCTGTAGGTCATGGATTGTTGAAGATTTTTGCAAAAATGGGAATCTCAACGCTTCGCTCCTACCATGGTTCACAAATATTTGAGATTATAGGCTTGTCAGGTAAGGTTGTAGAAAAATGCTTTCATGGAACTGTTTCCAGAATCGAAGGTCTCGATTTTGATGACATTGCAAGAGAAACCCTAATGAAACAAAATCTTGCCTATAACAGGAAAAATAATAAACTCAATATTTTACCTACCGGAGGTATTTACCAATGGAAAAGAAAAGGTGAAGGGCATTTATTTAATCCCGAAAGTTTATATTTGCTTCAACATGCCGTTCGTTCAGGTGATTATGAAATTTATAAGCAATTCTCCAAAAAAATCAATGACCAGTCTGAGAAATTATATACACTCAGAGGCATGTTTGATTTCAAGAAAAGGAAATCAATTATGGTAGAAGAGGTTGAACCTGTTGAATCTATTTTGAAAAGATTCGCAACTGGTGCAATGTCTTTTGGATCAATATCTTATGAAGCACATTCGACCTTAGCAATTGCCATGAATAAAATTGGCGCTCGCAGCAACAGCGGCGAAGGAGGCGAAGACGATGTACGCTTCGAACGCAAAGCAAATGGTGATTTGGAAAGATCATCAGTGAAACAGGTTGCATCGGGTCGTTTTGGCGTAAGCAGTTATTATCTTGCCAATGCAGATGAATTGCAAATCAAAATAGCTCAAGGTGCTAAACCTGGTGAAGGTGGTCAATTGCCCGGACATAAAGTTGATGATTGGATCGGAAGAGTTAGAAATTCTACCCCTGGCGTTGGTCTTATTTCCCCACCGCCCCATCATGACATTTATTCTATCGAAGATTTAAAGCAATTAATTTTTGACCTGAAAAACGCAAACCGAAATGCAAGAATCAGCGTTAAGCTGGTTGCTGAAGTGGGAGTCGGTACAATTGCAGCAGGTGTAGCCAAAGCGCATGCCGATGTTGTTCTTATTTCAGGATATGATGGCGGCACAGGAGCTTCTCCACTAAGTTCGGTAAGACATGCAGGATTACCTTGGGAGCTGGGACTTTCCGAAACTCATCAAACACTTGTAAAAAACAATTTGAGAAGCAGGATCACGGTTCAAACAGACGGTCAATTGCGCACAGGGCGCGACATTGCCATTGCTGCGCTTTTAGGAGCAGAAGAATGGGGTGTTGCAACAGCGGCACTTGTTGCAATGGGATGCCTAATCATGAGAAAATGCCACAGCAATACCTGTCCTGTTGGTATTGCCACCCAAGACACCAGACTTAGAAAACTCTTTACCGGAAAGCCAGAGCATGTTGTGAATTATTTCACATTTATGGCACAGGAACTTAGAGAAATCATGGCTGAATTGGGCTTCCATACCGTAAATGAAATGATAGGACAAGCAGATATGCTCAAAGTTCGCGAAAATATTCAACAATGGAAAGCACAAAAGTTAGATTTAAGCAAAATTCTTTATAAAGAACCCGCTGGTCCTGAGGTTGGATTGTATAAACAAATAGAACAAGATCACGAAATTGATCATATTCTGGATTGGAAATTAATTCAACTAGCCAAACCTGCTTTGGATCAATGTGAACATGTTTATCATGAATTACCTGTGATCAATGTAAACAGGGCTTTGGGTACCATGCTCTCTTATGAAATATCGAAAAAATACAAAGGTGTTGGATTACCGGAAGGAACAATCCATTTCAAATTTCAGGGTTCTGCAGGTCAAAGCTTTGGAGCATTTGGCGCCAATGGTTTACGCTTAGAACTGGAGGGCGATGCCAACGATTATTTTGGCAAAGGTCTTTCTGGCGCTGAGTTAATCATTTATCCAGCAAAAAATGCAAATTTTGATCCTAAAGAAAATGTAATCATTGGTAATGTTGCATTCTATGGCGCTATCAATGGACAAGCATTCATCAGAGGACTCGCAGGACAACGATTCTGCGTAAGAAACTCAGGTGTTCGCGTGGTTGTTGAAGGTGTTGGTGCACACGGTTGTGAATATATGACAGGTGGCGTGGCAATTATTCTGGGAGAAACAGGTAGAAACTTTGCTGCTGGAATGAGCGGTGGTGTAGCTTATGTTCTCGATCAGGATGGCGCTTTCAAATCAAGATGCAATACCGATTCTATTGATTTTGATCCGCTTGAACAAGAGGATATTGAAATCATGAAAGGTATGATTGAAAAACATCATATTTATACACAAAGTGATATAGCTGCCTGGATCTTATCGGATTGGGAAAATAGCCTGAAGAAATTCGTTAAGGTTATGCCCAAAGATTACAAAACCGTTCTATTGAAAAAGAAACAAGCTATATTAGAATCTGCTCAGGTGTAATGTGTTATAACTTATCAAAGCTTGTCTGTTTAAAGCATAAAAAAACAGACAAGCTTTATTTACAATTATTGATTAAACTGATTAAAAACATATATAAATGGGAAAACTAACAGGATTTCTTGAATACGAAAGAGAGTTACCTGCAAACAGAGATCCGAAAGAAAGAGTAAACGACTATCAGGAGTTCTATCAAAAATTTAGTTCGGAAAAACTCATTGATCAAGCTGCGCGTTGCATGGATTGTGGAATTCCATTTTGCCATTGGGGATGCCCTCTGGGCAATGAAATTCCCAATTTCAATGATATGGTTTATAAGCAAGACTGGCAAGGAGCTTATGAAATACTCACTTCGACCAACAATTTCCCTGAGTTTACAGGAAGAATTTGTCCGGCTCCCTGCGAAGTTTCTTGCGTAATGAGTGTAAACAGACTCCCGATCACCATAGAGAATATCGAAAAAAACATCATCGAGCGTTCTTTCGAATTGGGTATAGTAAAACCCCAAGTGCCTGCATTCAGAACAGGCAAGCGAGTTGCCGTAGTGGGTTCGGGTCCGGCAGGACTTGCAGCAGCAGCCCAACTAAACAAAGCTGGTCACTGGGTTGTGGTATTTGAACGCGACGACAGAATTGGAGGATTACTACGATATGGAATCCCCGATTTTAAACTGGCCAAGAAAGTGATAGACAGAAGGGTTGATATCATGAAGCAAGAAGGAATCGCATTTAAAACCAATGCAAATGTTGGAGGCAATGTTCCTATAAATGAATTGACCGAAAACTTTGATGCCATCGTGCTTTGCGGTGGATCTACCCTACCCCGTGATCTTCCTATACCCGGCAGAGAACTCAAGGGAGTTCATTTTGCGATGGAATTCTTATCACAAAGTAACCGACGAGTTGCAGGAGATCAAATTTCTGCTGAAAATGAAATTCTTGCTAGTGGAAAAAATATTGTGGTGATTGGCGGCGGCGATACAGGATCCGATTGTGTAGGAACTTCAAACAGACAAAAAGCCACAAGCATAACCCAATTGGAATTGCTTCCCAAACCTCCTATCGAAAGGTATGCTGAAAATCCTTGGCCAATATGGTCTAACATTCTTAGAACATCATCTTCGCACGAAGAAGGTTGTCAACGCTTATGGAGTGTTCTTACCAAAGAATTTGTGGGCGATGGCAATGGAAACCTAAAAGCGGTAAAAATTGTTGATATAGAATGGGAAACCGCACAAACCGGTAAACGTCCAAATTTCAAAGAAATTCCCGGTACAGAAAGAGAAATTCCGTGCGAAAAGGCTTTCCTTGCAATGGGATTTGTTCATCCTCAGCACGAAGGAATGCTCAATGAACTCAAAGTAGATTTGGATGAAAGAGGAAACGTAAAAGCGCACAAATACCAAACGAACAATCCCAAGATATTTTCGGCTGGTGATATGCGCCGTGGTCAGTCGCTTGTTGTTTGGGCTATCAGCGAAGGCAGAGAAGCTGCTCGGGAAGTTGACTTCTTTTTAATGGGCTATTCAGAACTTGAAAATAAGGATATGTCTCCATTAAGATCAATGGTACTCGGAAAATAAAGTTTTCAATTTATTATAATTAGAAGGCTGTTTGCTAATGCAGATGGCCTTTTAGATTCATATCGCTTAATAAAAATATAGTATATGCCGATCAATGTTCCAGACAATTTGCCAGCCATAGAAATTCTTAAAAATGAAAACATTTTTATAATGGAAAATCTAAAGGCTTCTCATCAAGATATTCGTCCGCTTCGGCTTGCACTTTGTAATTTAATGCCTTTAAAAATCATTACAGAAACTGATTTTATAAGGGTGCTCTCCAACACTCCTGTGCAAATAGAGCTTGAATTCTTTTACATGGATATGCACGACTCCAAAAACACCTCGAAAGAGCACTTAAATATTTTCTATAAAACATTCGAACAAATTAAAAATAACCGATATGATGGTCTGATAATAACAGGAGCACCAGTAGAGTTGCTCGAATTTGAGCAGGTTGATTATTGGCCTGAACTAATTAAAGTTATGGAATGGAGCAAAACAAACGTAACAAATACGCTGCATATATGTTGGGGCGCACAAGCCGGTTTGTATTATCATTATGGTATTCAAAAATATAAGTTGCCAAAAAAACTTTTTGGTGTTTTCGAACATGATATTGCCGATTCTAAATTGCCATTGTTTAGAGGTTTTGACGATACCTTTTTCGTACCTCATTCACGATATACAGAAACTCGAAAAGAGGATATATTAAAACACCCAGATTTAATTTTGGCTGCATATTCTGAAAAAGCGGGAGTTCATGTGGTTACATCAAAAGATAATCGCCAAATATTTGTTACAGGTCATTTCGAATATAATTCTGAGACCTTACGAAACGAGTTTGAAAGGGATCTAAAAAAAGGTTTGTCCATAAATATTCCAGAAAATTATTTTCCCGAAAACAATTCAAACTTAAAACCGCTTGTAAAGTGGCGTTCCAGCGGTAACCTTTTTTTCTTAAATTGGCTTAATTATTACGTCTATCAAGAGACTCCTTTTGACTGGAAATAAATATAATATTTTACATTTTGTTTTTCGAAACAAACGAAGTTGTGTTCAGGCAGGTGTAAAAATTTTCAATATACACTAATCTCAGTTTCAGCTACCTTTTGAGAATTCTTTAGGGTTCAATTTAAACTGGTCGTAGAAGCATCGTGAAAAATAGCTCAAACTGGCAAATCCAATCATTGCAGCTATTTCCGAAACATTATATCCAGTATTTTTTAATTAGGTTGCCGCTTTTTTCAACCTAATTATTTTCAGGTAAACATTAAATGTAATCCCCGTGCTAGATTGAAGTTTTCGGTAAAGTGTTGCTCTGCTTAAACCAACAATACCTGCACATTTGTCCACGTCAAAAGCAGAATCCGAAAGATTATTTTCAATTGCTTCCTGAAGTTTTCCAAGAAACTCTTTATCCTTATCAGACTTACAAAAAAGGGAATAATCCGTAAAGGCTTCCGACATAAATTGTTTCCGCAAATCCTTCCGAATTTTTATGAGATTATTTATTCTTGAAACCAATAGCTGGAAATTGAAAGGTTTATTTAAATAATCATCCGCACCCTCATTAAAACTTTCGATTTTAAAGTCTTCCGATTGTTGTGCAGTAAGCAAAATGAAGGGAATATGAGAAATTAAAGGATTGCTTCTTAGTTGACTACAAAATTCGATCCCATTCATTTCGGGCATATCAATATCAGAAATGATAAGGTCTGGAATAAATTCAAGCGCTTTGGCTAAACCTTCTTTCCCATTTTCGGCTTCAATTATAATGTAATTATCTTTTAGAAAGGCAGTAACAAAAGATCGAAGCTCGTTGTCCTCTGCATAAAGTATGCTTAATTTTGAAGCTAAAGCATCTTCCGTTGTTTCATCAATAATTAATTCATGTTCAATTACTTGATCTTTGTTTATGAGCGGTTTTCTGAACTTAGAATAATCAATAATCCAATTCATCCTATTGATCATTTCAGTTTTATCAATAGGTTTTTTGATATAATCAATTACCCCAGTATCAAAAGCCTCTTTAATATCCTGATTTCCTGACCGGGAGGTAGTCATAACAATTGGTATATGCTCGGTTTTCTTTAAATGTTTTAAATGTTTAATGAGTTCAATTCCAGATATTTCAGGCATTTCCCAATCCATAAGTATAATGTCTGGCATTAATTCAGTGGCAATGCGTAAAGTATTTACCAGATCTATCGTTTGTATATAAAAAAAATCATCTTTCAGATCACATAAATATTCTCTATAAACATTTATACTGTAAAGATCATCGTCCACTGCCATAATTTTAAGTACAGAGGAATTATTTTCAAATAAATTAAATATTTCTTCATGTTTAATCTCTTTTGCTTTCTTTGAAACGCACTGATAAATTTTATATGGATAATTTTCTTTTACATCTTGAGGAACAAGGTTTATTTCAAAATTTTTGCTTACAGGATTTTCTGCTTCGATCATTTCATTTGATGCGATGAAGGGTAGGGTAAACCAAAAGCTTGTTCCAACTCCTACTTCGGAAGTTAACCAGATAGTGCCACCGTGCGCTTCGATCACCATTTTGCAAAATGTCATTCCTAAACCTGTAGAACGCACACCACCTGATTTCTTTGCTTCTATCTGCCCAAATTTTTCAAAAACAAGGTGTTGTTTGTCCTTTGGAATTCCTTGTCCTGTATCGGTTACAGAGAAAAGACAGAAAGGTAGATTTAAACTAAAGTTATCTTTGATTTTTTGATCAATATTTTCGGATGAGAAAACATCTTCCTGATTATTGAAAATATCAACAGATTTGATACTTATATTCCCTCCATTGGGTGTATATTTTATTGCATTTGTAAGCATATTAACAAAAACCCGCACAATAATTTCCTGATCGGCTTTAATTATTATGCTTGGGTCAACCTGAATATTTAAACTTAGATTCTTTTGTTTAATTAACAATGAAACCTGCTTGCAACCTTCTTTAACAATGTTTAATGCAGGACATTCCACCAAATTAAGTTTTACTTCGGTATTTTCAAACTTTTGAACATCAAGTATATTGAGCACTAAATTCAACATTTGATTTCCTGCTGAATTCACCATAAGCCACATATCATCCTCCTGAAACATGGATGAAATTCCAATGACAGCGTTTAATGGGTTTTTTAAGTCGTGAACAATCATTCCAGTCATGCCTTCCTTGAACTGATCGAGCTCTTTAAGTTTTTCATTTGTTTTTGCAAGTTCATCCGATTTTTCATTTATGCTTTTATAAGCATTTGCATTGTCAATGGCAATTGAAATATATGATGCAAGTGATTGTATATTAATTAAATCTTGCTCTGTATATGCATTAGGATTAAACGAATTTACGGCAAGAATTCCTAATTTTCTTTCTTGCGTAGAAAGAGGAATATGAATAATAGATTGTGGCGTTTTTTGTGTACTGGCATTGGGTAATTCTGGAACAAAATTAATATATTCAGTTTGAAGATTATTGATAAAAACAATCTTTTGATTATTGTAGCACCAAGCTGAAAGACTATTTGTGGATTCAAGTTTTTTAACAAAGCTATCGATTTTATTATCATTTTCGATAAAGCCAATGTACTCTAATTGATTTTCAATTGGGTTGAAAATACCAATTCCGAATGCATCTGTGGGCATTAATGATTTTATGTATGAATAAACCATTTCGTTGATTGATTCAATATCAAAGGTTGAGGTAATTATTTGACCAAATTTACTTATCAGATTAGAATTTGAAAAAGCTTTTTCAGTTTCATATTTACTCGCCTCCAATTCAACGTTTGATAAACGAAGCGCATCAGATTGTGCGATCAATTCTTCGTTAATGGCTTCGAGTTCTTCTGCTTGTTGCTGCAGTTCTTCTTTTTGTTGCATTACTTCGTGTGTGCGTTCTGTTACTTTTCTTTCAAGCTCTTCGTTTCTTTTTCGTATCTCGTTAGTCTTGTATCGAAAATATAAAAAAGCAGATACTACTAATATGATAAGTATTAAAATTCTGAACCACCAGGTTTGCCAGAAAGGTGGTGTAATAATTATCTTTATACTTTTTTCATTTTCGCACCATACTCCATCCGAATTCGTTGATTTTACTTTCAGTATGTATTCTCCACTTGGTAAATTTGTAAAACTTAACCTACGGTTATCGGCATCTACTTCGTACCATTGTTTATGTACTCCATCCATTTTGTATTTATATTTTAAACTTCGTGGCGAAGAATAGTCTAATGCAGCAAATTCTATTGAAAATACATTCTCCTGATAGCTAATTACCACCTCATCACAATAAGATAATTCTTTGGTTAAAAAAACTTTTCCGTTATAAGATTTGTTGGCAACAATTTCTTTATCAAATACTTTAAAGGAAACAAAAACTATATTAGGTGTATTTTCTAAGAGTTTTATGCTGTCCGGATAAAAATGATTAACACCTCCACTTCCACCAAAATAGATTCTGCCATCTTTATTTCTGAAAAATGATCCTGCAGAAAATTGTTCTCCCTGCAAACCGTCTTCGGGTGAAAAAAGATGGGATTGTTTTGTTTCTGGATTAAATTTAATAATTCCTTCCTTTGTACTCATCCACAAATTGCCTGAATTATCATCATAGACGGCAAATACATCATCACTTAGAAATCCGGTTGACTTATTAAAGTGAACAAACTTGTTTTCTTTTTCCAAATACTGATTCAACCCGCCACCTTCTGTAGTTATCCAATATCTGCCTTTGCTGTCTTGTAAGCACATTTTTACCATATTGCTCGATATACTATTGGTATCTTTTGGATTATGCACAAAATTAGTAAATCTATCTCCTTGAGCATTAAAAATACTCAACCCGGATGAAGTAGATATCCACAGTCTGTTTTTATTGTCTTCGGCAATATTCCACACAGTGTTACCAACAATTGTATTTTGCTTGTTTGCATCTGCCCTAAAATGAATAAAACGACCAGTAGGATGTTTTGCATCAGGCTCAATATATTTTTCCAAACCGTCACCTGTGCCAATATAAATTTCATTTCGACTATCACGAAAAAAGCATATTGGCCACCATGAACTAAAACTGGAAGAATCATTAATGTTAGGACGAAATAAATTTTTAAACTGTATGTTTTTGCGTTCTTTATCAATATTTACACATGTTGGCGGAATTGAACCTATCCACAATTCATTTTCTGAATACTCAAAAAAGGAAGTAAGAAAGCCAAATTTCCCAAAATTCTGGTTATCTTTATTAGTTAAAAAACGAATATCTCCGGTTTTCATATCCAGGATATTCATTGAACCTTGTACACCAATAAAAAGAAAATCTTTTGAATCCTGATAAATTCCCCATGAGTTGTTTTCTGATAAACTTTTTTTATTGCCGGGTATATTCTTGAGCAATGAGAATTTACATTTTTTTAAATCAAAAAAATTGGCTTTGGATGCCACAGTTGTACTCCAGTACACACCAAAGCGATCTTGAAAAAGAATTTGCGTAGAAGCAGAATAATCGAAATAATATGAAATATTTTGAGAATTTAAGTTGGATGGATCGTGTTGAAATTCAATAAACGAATGCGTGATATAATCGTATTTTGAAATCACATGGTTCTCAAAAAATAACCAAATATTTTGTTCATTATCGAGCCAAAATATTGCTAAATTGGAAGTAACACCTTTTTCATTGGTAACTTTGTAATTCAAATTTTCCACTTTTTGTAGCACAGGATCGTATTTTTTAATACCATAATTTGCTGTACATATCCATATTTTGTTTTCTTTGTCATCCTGGATACTATTTATCGAAAAATCAGTATTATCTTTAGGACTACGACCCTCAAAAACATCAATATATTGAAATTCATCAGTTTTCTTTTTTTTATAAGGCAAAATAAATAAACCATTATTACTGAAATATATATCACCAGCTTTGTTTTCATGAAATTGCCATGCATTAACAGGAATAGTTAAATTTTTCTTAAAGTTTTGATTATAAATTTTAACGGAAACATTTGAACCTGTCAGGCCAATTCTAAAAAAGCCATAACTTGCACCAGCGAACCACATATATCCATCTTTATCTTCAAAGTAATTACCTGAAATCCCTTGTGGAAATCCATAATCTTTAAGATTTATAATAGCAATTAGTTTTTGGGTTTTTATATCCACGACAAATCCTTCGGATTGGGTAAAAATCCATAACCTTTTTTTTGAGTCTAATATAATACTTATTATGTCCTGATGATAGCGTTTATTTATATTCGAAGAATTAGAGAACTCGAGTTTTGAAAACTGCTCTTTTTGAGGATAAAATTTGGCTACACCATTTGAGGTTGAAATATAAAAGACACTATCTAAATTAATTATTCCTATTCTAAGGATATTACTGTGTAATGATGTGCTATCACCGGGAATAGTTTGATAGATTTTGGTCTTTATTCCGTCAAAACGTACCAAGCCATTCCCTGTTGCCATCCAAATAAATCCCTGTTTGTCCTGTATGATAGAATATACAAAGTTATCAGGCAAGCTATTGGATTTGCTGAGTTTATTGAACTTTGTTTCGCGGTAGTTTAATATATTTTGCGCAGTTACTTTAAAAAAAGTAAATGGCAGAAAGATTACAAAAAGTGCTATAATATTAATTTTAAATATTTTATTACGTATTTTCATGGAAAAAATGTATTACTCGTTTAGGTACTCCTGACAAATATAAATAAATAAAGTTGAATGAAGGGATAAATATCAAATTATTTTAAATTTTAGATTACTATTCAGGCAACTTTGACAAAAATTATTATTTCTCCATTTGTAATCAAATATAAACACATCATTAAAAGCCTATTCGGTATTATACCCTTTCGGTATTGGTTTTAATAAATCAAATTTTACTATAACCTAAAAATCTAAAATGGATTTTGTATCACAAAGTTGCTCAAAGTGTTATCACAAAGTTTCACGAAGTAAAATAATGAATTTTAAAACTTGGTGTTACTTTATGTTTGACTTTGTGTTACTTAGTGCTACTTGCCTTTTATTTTACATTTATAGGTATAATATTAACATCCCTTAAGGCAATTATGGATTATTTATTGAAACTAACTCCTAATCAGTGTGATGATTATAGCAGCATATATCGGCCAGCATTTATCAACTTCGAAGGAGTGGCATTTTTATCGGAAAATAGTGGAAAAAAGATGAAAAAAATTGGCAAATCATTTTCTTTGCTTGCAAAATTTTTTAGTACTATGAATGGGAACAAAGATTTTGCCCCCTTCATGAGTACCATTGACATTTATGGATGGAAACTTGTGCTTCGTCAAACAACTTTTCCATAGTTTTAAACTTTGAAAAAGTTCATAACCAAACAGTTACAATAATTGTGAACCGACAAATCAAATTTGAGGTAGCACTAGTTATTTTCATTGCTTCTGATTTCCTTCACCGCTTCAATCATAGCATAAAATCCATCAACTGGCACGTATTCGGGAATCGAATTGCCGGACCCCAAACCATAACCTTGTGCCATTTTTCTGAATTTTGTTCCTCTTTCCAAAACTTTTTTATAGATTTCATCATAACTCAATAAACATAAATCATTAACATCTATCCCTCCAAAAAGTCCAATTTTATTGTTATATAATTCTATCCATTTTTCAAATAAAGCAATTTGATCTTCATTTGAATGTTTAGCATCTATACCTGTTTCAATAATATCATCCATAACACTGAAAATACAACCACAGCTATGCAAAAGGAATTTTTTGTCGGCTGCATGTACCAAATCAATAACTTTTTTATATTGAGGCAAAATAAATGACCTGATAGTCTCTGGTGCCAGCATTGTAGAGGTTTTGTGCCCTAAATCGTCTCCCATTCTGTAAAAAACAAATATATCGGAATAATCTTTTATCATTTTCGACCAAAGAGTTACATATAATTCACCAATTTTATTGAATAAATCCTCAAATAGTTCAGAATCCAGAAATTGCATTACACATAGTGACTCATATCCAACCAAATCCTGGCTCGTTTCGAAAATACCATAACCACAACCTCCGTAAGCTTTCATTCCGGCTGGAAGAACATTTCTAATTGCATCAAGATGTGGCTTATATGTATTCCAAAAAATTTTTGGAATTTCATCAAAGGGGTATTTGTTAAAATCATCTCGAGTTTGTATTGGTCCTAACATTCCGCCCAAAATAGCGCCATGTCCCGGTAATATTTCACATATAGCAGCTTCGTAAGAAAATGCATCATAAGTATGCTCCTTCCAGAAACCAATAATTGTTTTATAATACTCTTCATAATCCTGAGGTTTATTTCCTTGTATGACAATTTCCCTGTTTAGTGCTTTTGATATAAATGGAATATTAATCAAATGTTCATAGACAGGTAATCGCTTGGGTTTGCGATTATATAAAACCTCTAATATATTGTTATAATCAGGTTGAAAACTATTTTTCATAATCTATTATTTTTAATTAATTTATACTATTTCTACTTTACGAAGTTAAAAAAATCAATAATTCTACTTTACGACCTTTATTTTGATTGATAATGAAGCCCGAAAAGGGCTTGAATGTGAATTACCTTCGTTAAAACCGAAAGTAAAAAATGAAGTATTATACAACCCCGAAGCGGATTGAATTTGTATAAATATTCAACCATTATCAGGGTTGTGGTTATTGTCATTTTTGCCGCCAATTTCATGCTTCGACTCCGCTCAGCAACCATTGGGGGTTATTCACATTCAATTCCTATCGTACTAAATTTCAGATAGTTTTAACTTCGTAAAGAAGTATTAATAATTTCTGCATTCTCCATTATTACTTGATATTTGGCAACATTAGAACAAAAACACCCAAAATTAGTATTGCAATGCCTAAAAAGTTATAAAAATATCCACGCTTAGTTAAATTTTTCCAATCTCCAGTTATACCGCCGGCGAAGTTTCCGGCAATAATCGCAAAAGATTGAAAAAATGCCCATCCTATGGTTACCCCAAGCGTACCCAGAAGATCAACGCCAACACCATAGAGCCAAACACTAGCAAACCAGAATAAGCCCGATAAAAAACCGAAGATATGATTTTTTAAGACAAAATTATTAGATTCCTTATATGTTTTGTTTTTTTTCATTAGATATAAACAATATGCTGCATTGGGAATAAAACCGGTTATCAATGCAACAAACCAGATGATATTTGCCGAAAAAAATGGTAAGGTCTCATGTGCTAAGGCTGCTGATTTCAAGGCAGAACCAAATACAAATGCAAAATTTATAAATGGTCCTATAATACCTGTAATAATGCAGATGATTAAACCTGAAATAAAATTTCGTTTCGAAATTTGTATATTTTCCTGTTTTGCTTTTGTATGTGCATGTACACGACTTAGAAAAATAATACCAACAATAATAACCAACAATCCAATTATAACAAATAAACCGCTTATGGTTTTAAATGTATCCGGCTGATTTATTGCTATTGGAATTAAGGTACCAAATGCATTTATTAAGCCCATCATGATGGCATAACCAATAGATAATCCAAGTTTTTTTAAGCCTAAGCCAAAAAGAACTGAGCCAATACCCCAAATAAAGCCAAAAAGAGCAACCACCAAAATATCTTTCAACGGTATTTCTGCTAAAATTGAAAAAATATTTCTATTTACAAACAAGGTTAGTACTACAGGAAAAAAAATGGTTGACCAGAAAGAATAAACGAACCACGATTTTTCCCAAGCCCATTTACGTTGAAATTTCATAGGCAATGCAAAAACACCACTCATGATGCTTCCGATGAATAAAATTGTGAAACCTAAAATCTCATGGTTCATTGCAATCTAAAATTATTCACGGTATCGAACATTCTGATGATATTTTCAGGTTTTATATCGGCCATAATGTTATGCACTTGCTGGAAAACATAACCACTTCCATTTGTCCAAATTGGCAATAATTCTTTTATGCTTTTTTCAACAACATCTGGCGATTGTAAATTCAAAATTTGCTGTGTGTTGCATCCGCCACCCCAAAAACAAAAATCTTTGCCATATTTTGACTTAAGCAACACAGGGTTCATATTTAAAGCATTTATCTGTACCGGATTAACCATATCTAAGCCGGCATCAATCAAATCAGTTAATAAGGGCTCAATTGAACCACAGGAATGCAGTTGAATTTTAACATCTGCTATTTCTTTGGTGCGCGTCCACATTTTTTTATGGAATGGTTTATAAAATTCTCGATACATTTGTGGATCTATCAATGGACCGTTATTGGAGCCAAAATCATCGCCAAATAAAACGATATCTATGTATTTACCTACGGCACCAAGCCATTTTTCGAGTTTCTTAATATAAATATTTGTCAATTTTTCTGATAATTCAATTATTTTATCTGGATACATTGCCAAGGCAAGAAAATAGTTATCTGAACGATAAAGATACTGCGGCAACTCAAATAGATTTCCACCAAATAATCCGATAATAGCTTTATCCGTCGATTCGCGAAGTTGTTTGGCTTTTGTTTCCAGTTCTTTAAGCCCTACCTCATCCAAGCTACATGAACTTGGTGATGGAACACTAGTCCACATGCACTTTTTCATTGACTCTTCGAGATGCGAAAAATCATCGGTAGAAAAATCATTCTCCAGACAAGGAAAATAAATTTGCTCGAAATAAAGTACACCTTTTTTTTGCACTCCCATAGGAATTCCAGACTCTGAAAGTAAATACCAATCGTCGTTACGTTTTTCGATATGAATATTTGCAGGAATTTTACAAGGTATTCCATTGGGCAAAATCCAGTCTTTCCAATCTTTTTTATCAAGACAAAATCCGCGTCCCATTTCAATGGTATCTACTTGAAATCTTTCTAAAACCGGCTGTTCAACTATGGCTAATTGTTGAATTACGTCGTAAACATAAATATCTCCAGTTGTTATTCCTAACTCTTTCTTAAGTTGTGCATAAGCAATGGCTGCTATACCAGATGATCGGTGTCCACCTAAATCAACCGGTACTTTATCTACCGGTTTTCTTTCAATTGCATTTAATATTCTTTCGCGTGAATTCATAATTTTATTATTTAAAGAATGAACGGGAACAAATAATTTGCCTATTCATACCAACTATTAATATTTTTTTTACTTCATTTGTTAATAACTTTCGAATTTCTATTATTTTAGAGCATTTTGCACAGAATATTTAATGCCAATACTAAATAATCTGCCTCCCATAAAGAACCTACGATAACTGCATTATTGCTGGTTCTACAAATAAGTTTAGGTATTGTTTCCATATTCTTAAAGAATGATAATCATTACGTTTCTGAGCTGCCTCACTACCTTCTGTTGCAAGTCCTAATTACCTTCCTTAATAACAATAAAACTGTATTTGTTAGAAACTTCTTATTTATTTCCTAAAATCCTTATTTATGTATTGCACCTGAATTTTATCCCATGGTCACAATAACTTCAACCGTTTTTTCAGAAGCAACTATTGGTATAACGTTACCGGAAATTTCATTACCGTCTATGGTTAACTTTTTTACGCCTCGAGATACATGATTTGGATTATCTATGGTAATTTTATAATTCGTATTTCTAAAGTTACGATAAACAGTAAAATTAGTCCATTTATTAGGAATACAAGGATTTATTAATAATCCGTCATAGTCAGGGAATATACCCAAAATGAATTGAGAGATTGCATAGAAATTCCAGGCTGCAGTACCAGTCAACCATGAGTTTTTAGCTTCACCCGGTCGAAAAGCATCTTTACCTGCAATCATTTGCGAGTAAACGTAGGGTTCTGTTTTATGAAGATCGCTGATTTCTTCCAGATATGCAGGAGCAATCTTTGAGTAGTATTCAAATGCAGCATCACCGTTACCTAAAATGGTTTCTGAAATCATAATCCATGGATTGTTATGACAGAAAATTCCGGCATTTTCTTTATATCCTTCAGGATAAGTGCTTATTTCACCATATTCCATAACATATTCGGTAAATGCAGGATTGTTTAATACAATTCCATATTTACAATCAAGGTATTTTTTGACAGAATTCAATGCAGTATGCGCTCGCCCGTCATTTACGCCTACACCTGCCATCACACACCAACCGTTTGATTCAATGAATATTTTACCTTCTGTATTTTCTTTACTACCAATTTTTTTCCCATAAAAATCATAGGCTCTCAGAAACCATTCACCATCCCAGCCATGTAAATTAATTGCCTCCACCATATTATTTACATGATTTTCAGCTTCTTTAGCTTCCGATGTTTTGTTTAACTTTTCGCAGATTCGAACATATTCTTTACCATATACAACAAACAATCCAGCAATCATTAGAGATTCCGCAGTACCGCCTTTTTGGTTTTCTGTTGTTTGGAACGATTCGTCCGGAGTTGTTGAAAAACAGTTTAAATTCAGGCAGTCATTCCAATCTGCCCGCCCGATAAGAGGTAATAAATGAGGTCCTAAATTGTTAACTGTATGGTAGAAAGACCGTGTTATGTGATCAAATAGACTTTTAGATTTTGAAACATCGTTATTATAAGGTACTTGTTCGTTGAGAATTGTCCAATCACCAGTTTCTTTAATGTAAGCTGAAACACCAAGTATTAACCATAATGGATCGTCATTGAAATTTCCACCAATTTCATTATTTCCCTTCTTTGTAAGTGGCTGGTATTGATGATAAGCTCCACCATCTTCTAATTGGGTTGATGCTAAATCAATTATACGTTGACGAGCCCGGGTAGGTGCGAGGTGTACAAAACCAACTAAATCCTGATTCGAATCACGGAATCCTAAACCACGTCCAATTCCAGATTCAAAGTACGATGCACTTCGTGAAAAGTTGAAAGTTACCATACATTGATACTGATTCCAGATGTTAACCATACGGCTCAATTTTTCATCACTATGTTTTAACCAATACTTCGATAGCAGATTTTGCCAATACTTTTTAAGCTCTGTAAGCGCTTCATCTACTTGTTGTGTGGTTTTATATTGATCAATTAAGGAATACGCAGATTTTTTATTAATTACCTGAGGAGCAATAAATTTCTCATCAATGGGATTTTCTGCATACCCAAGAATAAAGACAAACTCTTTTGATTCTCCAGCATTTAATTCTACTTCCAAACAATGAGAAGCTATTGGCGACCAACCGTGTGCAACTGAGTCCCTTGATTTATTTTCAGTTACTGCAATAGGTGCGTCAAACCCATTATAAAGACCTATAAAACTATCTCTATCAGTATCAAAACCTTGTATTGGCTGATTAACTGAATAGAAAGCATAATGGTTACGACGTTCTCTGTATTCAGTTTTATGATAAATTGTGGAACCTTCAATTTCAACCTGACCTGTTGAAAAGTTGCGCTGGAAATTGGTCATATCATCAAGCGCATTCCATAAACACCATTCTACAAATGAATAGAGCTTAAATTTTTTAGCGGATTGTGATTTATTTGTAAGTTTAACTTTATGTATTTCGCACCATTTACCAAGTGGAACCATGTATAAAACTTCACATTCCAGTTTATTTCTTTGTCCGGTGATAGTTGTATATCCTAATCCATGTCTGCACTCATATTTTTCAAGTTCTTTTTTTACCGGTTTCCATCCCGGTGACCAGAAATCATTGTTTTCGTTTATGTAAAAGTATTTTCCACCTGAATCAATTGGAACATTATTGTATCGATACCTGGTTATTCTACGAAGTCTGGCATCTTTATAAAAGCTGTAACCTCCGGCTGTATTCGAAATGATTGAAAAAAAATCCTCAGTACCCAAAAAATTTATCCATGGATATGGAGTTTGGGGATTAGTAATCACATATTCCCTGTCATTGTCATTGAAAAATCCAAATTTCATAATTATTTTTTTTATTGTTTTTAAATTAATTTATTTCAATTTCATCTGCAATACATCCACATATAATCTATGCCTGAACTAACCAATCTGGACATTTACTGTTTCGTTGGGCTAAGACTTTTACAAAACGTGCATTATGTTTTGTAAAAGTACCTGTAAAACCTTTTGCACCCGATGTTATAGCCGGCATATTTGTCTTGTTTAGTTCAATTTTCCAAACGGATTCAAAATCATTACCATTTTTCGATACTAAATATTCTATCTTTTTTGGAAAAACAACAAAGTCGTGTGGAGCATGTGCAAAACCTGCACAAATTTCGGATATTTCTTTCGATTAGCCCAAATCTATAACGTTTTTTTTTAGAAGTTTTTTAATCAAAAGTCAAAAATTAATTTCGATTCAATGAAAGCTCAATTGACAGATTTGATTTTTTAATTTGAATCTGTTAGCTTTCAACTTATGCTTAGTCGGTTACTTCAAACCGATTTCCTTTTGTTTTATCAACAACATTTTACCAATTAAACCGGCTTGTTTTAATTCCGAATCTTTGTTTAAGAAACTTTCAATGTTGCCAGTTGTCCAAAAATGAGTTAATTTACTATTTTCATTTAAATCGCCGATTATTCGATTTCGATATTCATTTACAACTCTGATAATCATCGTATTTTCACCTTTTAAAATGTTTGATACATTAAGTTTTGCATCAGGGTACCAAATATTTCCATAGTTTTTACCATTTATAGTTATTTCAGCAATGCATCCGATTTTTTCAAATTCCAAATAAACAACATCTTCAGTTTTAAGAAAATCAGAAGGCGCTTTAAAATGAATTTCATATTCTGCAATTCCCGAAAAATATTTGGTCATGGGTTAAAACCGTTGAAATTGTTTTTTCCATAAGTTCCATTTTTATAATAAAACCTGTTTATGTACATTCCAATAACATTATCATGTATTGTTTCATCCTTTGAATAGCATAT
>Ga0316608_1000037_pt1 | contig 75456 bp, 54 predicted proteins | sample MIS2016152B_MG_FD_207673 | JGI IMG/M metagenome (GOLD analysis project Ga0316608, IMG submission 207673) | Microbial mat bacterial communities from Middle Island sinkhole, Lake Huron, Michigan, United States - MIS.2016.152B | ecosystem: Environmental > Aquatic > Freshwater > Lake > Sediment... | reverse complement strand
AAAATTGAAATCAAAAAATGCAAGAAAATAATCAATTTTGACGTTTTTTTTGTCGAAAAGCTGTTTTTTCTGAACTGAAAAATGGTGTGCCAAACTTGTTTTTTTAACTTGCGGATTTAAGGTATTTACAAATTATTTTTCAGATGTAACCAAATCAGGTACGCTTTCGAGTAATAACATAAAAATGTGTCTTCAAGACAAAAAAGGCAGGTTTTGGATAGCTACCGAAGGCGGAGGGCTAAACCAATATATTGAAAAAGAAAACCGATTTGAGGGTTACAATAAAAACAACGGTTTTCCTTCTGATTATATTTACGCCATATTCGACGATAATTCTGGCAACTTATGGTTAAGCAGCAATAATGGAATTATTAGATATAACCCCGATACGCAAGAAAACATTGTTTTTACTACCAATGATGGTTTGCAAGGGATGCAGTTTCTGGCAGGTGCTTTCCACAAAGGCAAAAGCGGAAAAATATATTTTGGTGGCAATGATGGAATTAATCACTTTTATCCCGATAGTATTAAGCTGTCGGCTTATGTACCAAAGTTAGTATTCACCTCATTGAAAATAAGTGGGAATGAAATTTATGCCAATAAAAATTATAACGGAAAAATTTTCCTTAACAAAGAATTATCCTATTCAGATGATATTACATTGAGTTACCGCGAAAATATGTTTTCGGTTGAATTTGCAGCGTTGGAATTTTCAGCATCTAAAAACATAAAATACACTTATCAAATAGAAGGTTTGAGCAATGAGTGGGTAAATGCAGATGCACAAGACCGTAAAATATCCTTTACCAACCTTTCGCCCGGTAAATACACAATAAAAGTAAAATCAACCAATTCTGATGGGGTATGGTGCGAAAATACGAAATCTTTAATACTAACGATTACTCCCCCTTTTTGGCAAACATGGTGGTTTAGAACTATTATTCTTTTGTTAATAGTGGGTTCTTCTATTGCATATTACAAATACAAAACTTATGAGATAAAAAGGAAAAATCAGGAACTTGAGCACAAGGTAGCAGAGCGCACAAACGAAGTAATGCAACAAAAAGAAGAGATACAGCAACAAGCAGAGGAATTGGAAGCTACCAACGAAGAACTAACGGCTCAATCAGATGCACTAAGAATGTCCAATGATGAACTAAATCAAAAAAATGATGAATTAAATCAAAAAAATAATGAAATAGAAAGATCATTCAAAATATCTCAGGTAATCAGCGAATTTGGACAAAGAGTGACCTCCACATTTGATTTGGAATCCATTAACGAAATTGTGTATGGATATATTTGTTCTATCATGCCAACAGATGCATTTGGAATTGGGCTGTATAAAGAAGATAGAAATGAAATTGAGTATATTGGCTTCATTGAAGAAGGAAATATAATTGATAATTTTACGAAAAGCCTGAGTTCTGAAAATAGTTTGACTGCCTGGTGCTTCAATAATCAAAAACCAGTTTTCATAAATGACTTGCTTCATGAATATTTAAACTACATTAAAGAATTGCCCAATGTTTCCACAACTAAAAAACCTTTATCTATCATTCATTTACCACTTTCTACAAATGAAAGAAAAATAGGAATCATAGTCGTAAATAATTATAAGCAAAATGTATATTCACAAAAGGATTTATTTCATTTACAATCACTTGCATCCTATATAACCATTGCATTAGATAATGCCGAAGCATACAAAACTGTTAACGCACAAAAGGAAAAACTCCTCGAACTTGACAACTTCAAAGAGGCCATGACAGGCATGATTGTGCATGATTTAAAAAACCCGCTAAATGCTATTATAGGATTATCTTCAATGAACCCTGAAGATGAAATGATGCAAATGGTAAACTCAGCCGGAAATCAAATGCTTAATCTGGTTTTGAATATTTTAGATGTTCAGAAATTTGAAAATACTGAAGTAAAACTCAATTTGAATGAATCATCGCTATGGCAAATTGCGGATGAAGCCTGCAACCATGTATCTCTTTTAATAAAACAGAAAAAACAAAATCTGATCAATACAATTCCAGCGCAATTGATAGTAAAAACAGATTCTGAAATCGTAGTTCGGGTTTTTGTAAATATGCTCACAAATGCTATAAAATATACACCATCGGGTGGCAGTATTAGGATTCATCAAGAAGCGATTATTTTAAATGAAGATGATTATAATTTGTGCGAAATAATTCCAGATTCAATAAAATCTCAAAATAAATATAACACACCAATTTGTATTGTAACTGTTTCGGATACGGGACAAGGTATTCCGGCCGATAAACTTCATTTGGTCTTTGAAAAATTTGGACAGGTTGAAGCAAAAAAATCAGGTAATGTTCGCTCTACGGGTTTGGGCATGACTTTTTGTAAAATAGTTGTTGAGGCACATGGTGGAGCTATCTGGATCACCTCAGAAGTTGGCGTTGGCACTAACTTTTATTTCTCATTGCCTTTTGCCCGAAATGATTTTAGTTTTCAGAATGAAAATTTACTCGCCCCAAATACTACTAAGGAAGCACCTAAAAACTCCTTGTACGATATATATTTAGTAAAGGAAAACGGCTCATCAATTATTTTAAATGAAAGTGAGGTAATGCAATATAAAGATGAACTTAAAATTCTCATTGCCGACGATGATAAATATAGCATTGATGTAATGAAAAATTGTTTATCTGTATGGGGTAAAACTCTTGTAATGTTTGCAGTAAGTAATGGAAAAGATGCAGTAGAGGCGGCAGTAATAATCGTGCCCGATGTCATTCTGCTCGACTGGGAAATGCCGCAACTTGATGGACTTGAAACTTTAAGGCAAATTAAATCTATTCCAGAATTTTCTAAGATTCCTGTTGCAATGGTAACTTCACGAAGTGGAACGTCGCATATACAATTAGCTTTTGATGCAGGCGCCTCTGATTATATTAAAAAACCTATAGATAAAACCGAAGCTTTGTTTCGTATTCAAACGCTTGCAAATATAGCTACACTTTTAAAAGCAAGTCAAATAAATAAGACCAGGAGTGTACCAGTTGGTACGAAATATTCAGCTCTCATTCTTGTCATTGACGACGTATTTGAAATCAGAAAAATGATTATTCAAGCTCTTCAAAATGAATTTATCTCTATGGAGGCTGAAAATGGAAAGGACGGATATCGTAAAATATTGGAATTTCTTCCAGATGTCATAATTTCTGACATCAACATGCCGGAAATGGATGGTTTGGAGTTGTGCAAATTAATAAAGAGTAATTCAGTAACCAGCCATATACCCATTATTATGCTAACAGCACAGACTACCGTTCCGAGTAATATTGCGGGATTGGAAGCGGGCGCAGATTCGTATCTAACAAAACCTGTTATGCCTGAATTATTACTGGCTTCAGTAAAAAATCAAATTGAAAATCGAGAAAAGCTTCGTAAATCATTTTCAAGAATTATTTCGTCGCAACCAAGTGAATATAAAGTAGTTTCCTCTGAGGAAATATTCATTGCAAAATGTATTAAAACAATAGAAGATCGAATTGAAGACCCGAAATTTCACTTAGATACATTTGTGCGGGAAATGGGAATGAGTTACTCACAGCTTTACCGAAAAATTAAGTACTTAACAAACCTCTCAGTTGCTGGATTAATCAAGAGTATTCGATTAAAAAGAGCTAGACAAATTCTTGAAAATGAGAGAATACCGATCAAAGAACTTGTATTTAGAGTTGGCTTTGAGAATTCCAAATCTTTTCGGAGAATATTTAAAAATGAATTTGGTGTCTCACCCATTGAATATGCGATGATGTTCCAAAATAAAAAAAATAAATACAAAAACGAAATTGAATGACATGCATTTATATTTTTTACAATGATATAGATACTAAAATATAACTCTATATATTTGAAAAGTTGTAGATTATGGTTTTTATTGCCTTCATAATTTCAAATCTTTCTGAGCAACGTAATATCCTAAATTTTAGTTTGTGCTTGTATAAGTCAAAGTTTTTACCCTATAAACAACTGAAGGCAAGTACTTTGCACCCATAGCTCCCCATATTCCGTTGATATCCTGTAGGGCAACGGTCGCAATTGAAAACTCCAGTTTACTGATTCTATCATCCAATTGAGGTGTATTTTCATCAGTAAAAACTGGATTTTCTTGGAAAAAAGCAATCGCACTTGACAAAAAGCTGAGACCCTCCATATAATCCTGCTGGGTAAAAACACTAACTACAAATGTTAATTGTATATGCTGAGGTTTATTGGAATAATCCCGAACAGAACCAAATTCCAAGCCTTCTACATTGATGAGGGTTAACACAACCTGATTTGTTACAGGATCTAAAACCAATTCACCATCATGCCCCACTATATTGGAAACCAATATTTTGGGTGCAGATTCACTATAAATCATATTGAAATAATTTTCCAGTTTGTCGGTAATACATTCAAAGACTGAGTTTATCATTTTGTTTACATTTATTAAGTTTGTAATAAGTTAACTTTTTATTAGTAAAAATAATATCACCACTCAGTATAGATCAAACTCTTCATCCAAGGTGATTTGCTCATTTTTATTGTCCAAGGTATATTGTCAACAAGTATATCAAAATCTTTTCTTACTACACTCAATTGCCATCCATTTTGATGGCTAAGTAACTTGCCTTCACGCATCAAAAACATAACTCTTAAACTATCTGCACTCATATTTTTTAACAGCTTCCAATGGCCAATAACTACATTTAAAAGATTTTCAACCTCTTGCATCTCCTTCTGTGTTAATGGTTCAATTTCTCGCAAAATAAAAGAAGCATCAACGCCGCACAAAATTTTATTCAATACCAGATTGTATTCTGGAATTGTTATGTTTTTGCAGGCTAAATACTGTAAAATAAATACGCCTTTATTTATATGATTTTCGTCTTTAAAACAGCCTTTTTCGTCTAGTAAGAAAAGGCGACTAAATAAAATTTTCAAATAAGGAATCAGAATGATCATTCCTGAATTTTGAATATAAATCCCATCAAATAATTGATTTGGAATACGGTTTCCATTTTCTTTCAGAACGATTTTTTGTTTTTCTTGTTTAATTTCCTTCCATTCTTCAGTTGAAAAAAGAGTTATTTCATTAATTTGAAGATTTTCAATAATATTAGAATTCAAATATTCAGAAAAAAGTTTATATGAATATGAAGTTAAGTCATTAATTATTATATTTTTAACTATATTCCAAAGTCTTATATTTACCTCCAATAATTTGTTTACGGATTCTTCTTCTATGTATAGTCTTAAAACTTTTGACTTTAATTGTGCAGTCTTTAAACTACCAAGACTCTGTCTACAAATAACATCAATTGTTTTAAACAGATATTGGGTCGTTTTTAAATATTGATCCGATCTGTATATCATTAAATTAATCAGGTATGTGTATTCTTTCTGATCGAGGCTCTCCAACCAAATTTGGAATTTGTTTTTGTCCCTTGATAAATTTAAAATTGCCTCTTTAACTAATTTAGGATTTAAGGAATCAGTTGAATCTATTGAGCGTAGAGGATTCGAGAGAATATGTGTAAGAATTGAATCGTTCTTTTCTATTTCAGAAATGATTATTTGTATTGGTTCTAGTTTAAATATATTTGGGTAACTAATTAGGCATTTCGTAAGAATAGGTATAATTGCTGTTTCCTTTTGAATGTGCTCAACAAAAATCCGAAGGATTTCTGTTCCTGCTTCATTTACAATGTTATTATTTTGTATATGAAGATTTAATAAGAATAAAAGCATTTTATATGATTCTAAATTCGGAATAAATTGAAATGAATTCTCAATCACGATGTTTTGTGTTTTATATTCCCAAGCTGAAATAATACTCAATAATTGATTTCGTTGATTTCTTTCTAACGATTCATAAGTATAAAAGAAATATTCCGGTTTGTTTATGATTAAATGTGTTAGGAAAAGTGATTGATACTCTATATTATTTTCAGCATAAAGCTGTAAAAATAATAAATGTGAGAAATGTGCTGGAAAATTGTTTACAAGGATTGTATTTAGGTTGAAAAATGTCACATCTTTTACGAATTCGAATACATTTAAAGGGTTTTTCTGAACATCGGTTGAAGAAAAATAGTCTATCAATACTTTTACTTCATTAATTTCATTTAGCAGACTATTTTTAATAATATACCGCACTATTATATATTTTTTCGCACTGATGCTCTTTTTATAAAGTAGTTCGAGTATTTTTATGTCATAGAATTTCCAATTTTGTAACAAATTTTCGAACCGAGTCATATTTGTTTCAAGATCAAAATATTTTAACTGAATTACTGTATCCGCACTTCTATGTTCCTCTGTGGTTTCAAATTTTATTTCATTCTTTTTATGTTCATTTATATCTAAAACAGAATTTTCCGAAATGTTTCCTATATATTCAATTTCTGATTTTAATTTTGGACTGTAAATAATACTATTGCTCAAGGAATTATGATAAATTAAATTATCATGAATTGCTGTAGAAGCAATCCATAATTCGTCTGTAAGTGTTTTTATTTCTACTTGGAAAAACTTGGATATTCGCAAAAAAATTATAGATAGAGTTTCAATTGTATCAGACTCCCGAATTGTTTTTTGAATCATGGCCGCACTTAGAATATATTTTAGATGCTTAACAACTCTATCCTTTGCAAGCTGTTGCAAACGCTCAATAAACACTGGAACTATTTTAAAAATATCTTGGATGACAAGAGGAGGAATATGTAGTAATTCATTGATGCAAAATGATATAGCGTAAATATTCATTGCTCGGGACAGTCGTTGAATTTCTTTTTCGGTTTCCAATCCGCACACAATGCCAAGAAGCATTTGTTTTGATGAATTATTTTTTAAGATGCTTTTCCAATAAAAAGGTAAGCCCAGCGGTTTTGTGCTGTTTATAAAATCAAAAAAATCGCCATCTTCCAAATAGCGTTGTAGTTTTTTCAACATTATTATAAAGGATACCTCTATTTCGCTTATATTATCTGTAACTACCTGGTATTCAATATGTATTGGAATACTGGAATTTGATTTTAATTTGATCATTTTTCGATTTCTGTTTTTGCTTTCTGATTGAATTATGTCAGAAAGAAGCAAGAATTCTGTTGTATTTTTTGCAATAGAATAATGAAAATTATCCAGTTGCAAGGTCATTCCGAATTCAACTTGATTTATTACAAATCCCAAAAAACTTCGAACAAGTTGCTTGTTCTTCTTGGATAGTTTTTTTACAATATATTTGATTTTATTTAGTTGATATTCATTTAAATTTTTGCTAACCTTAACAATAGAATAAAGATTTTTTAAGGAAGTTGAATGAATAAATCTCTCAAAATAGGAAGGATTTATTTCCAATTCATTGAAAAGATAAGTGCGCAATTGAGAATTTGAAATCAAAATCGCTTTTAACGCATTTTGTTTAATTTTTACAAAGTACCAAGGTAGGTATCCGTTTTTTAAAAAAAACAAAAAACAATCAACAAAATGATCTTCTTTTTTTTGAAACCCTATGTTGGATAAACTTATTGATTTTGTTAAATAAATCCTTATTTTCTTTGTAATTAAATCAGATATCGCTTTGATGAGTTCATTACCCATCTTGCTTTTCCAAGTAGAATAAGAAAAAGTTCCAAGATCTATTTCTAATTTTTCAATATATATGAAATTGCCTTCTTTGTTCATCTGATTCAATGCTTTATCAAGTTCATTATGAAAAAGCTTTGTAACATAATCCTGAAACTGCACGGAAAACTCATGAGCCTTTTCAGGATTATTAAAATCAATATCGAAGACAATTTTTTCTATGGCATTCAATTGCATCAGGGTAAATCTTTATCTCTGATAATGAATCTGTATGTTAGGATAAACAAAATTACTGCACCAATCAGGAATCCAATGAACAAGAATATCAACTCATTCTTACTAACAAATTTCAAAGTCAAAATGACTACTGCAATTATGGCTATAGCAATACCAATAAGTCCTCCTTTTGCGCCCACTAGCATGGTTTTTTTCATTTTTTTTGCCATTTTCATCACAAGCAGCAAACCCACAACGCCCACACCCAACAATCCTCCCAAAAGTTTAATCAGCGGTCCAGGGCTCTTCAGAATGGACATCGGATCTTTCAGAGCTTTTTTAAGCATTTTAACAAATTTTTTAAAACCTGAACCTTCTTTTTTAGCTTCCTTAGCCTCCATGACAGAATCCATTTTGTTTGCAGGAATTGCAAACTTTCGTGCAATAAGTTGCCACATATCGGGCAATCCATTGTCATAACCTAAAGCCCAAATCCCTATTCCTCCTAAGCCTTGTTGTTTGATAAAATCGTATTTTATTCGCATTGACGAAGTATCTTCATACCAAAGTTGATAGTATTTTCCATCCGTATTACGATAAACCTGATAATTACTTTTACTATGCTCATCGAGTTTTGGCACAATGTTGGCAAAACGGGCTCTAATTTCCCGCAGCGTAAAATAGTCTGAAAATTTATATGCTAATGATGGAAAAATCAAATCTCTGGTGTGCCATTCAGCACCATAATAGGGCAATGCCATGATTATTTTCTTAGGATCTATGCCTGAAGCTTTGTATTCTGCAATTGATTTTTCAATTGTCAATTCCCACCAAATTAATCCCTTGGTTAATGGTGCAATAGGTCCGGCTACTTTGCTGAATTCACCATAAAAAACATAACCCATAATAACAAATAAATCAACGTGCGGTTTAAGACTTGTTAGATCAAAAACATTATAAAAATCCTTTGCAGGAACAGCTAATGTAACAATATACTTGCTGTTCGCTGATTTCAAACTTCTGGAAATATCAATAATGCAATTTGTTAATTGATTTTTAAACATGACCGAAACATTTTCAAAATCCAGGCAAACTCCATCTGCATTTTTTTCGCGAAGAAGTGTAATTAAATTATCAATTAATACCTTCTGCTGCTTGTTGTTGTTCGATAAAAATGTTGCATTATTTTTCGCACCAAAATTGATAACTGTCAACAAGGCTTTGCAATCATATTTGTGCGCAGAATCAACAATAGCAGTTTCGCGCCAATTATGAATGGATTGATAACCGCCTGTTTCAGGGTTTAAATCATAGGCGAAGTAGGCAACGTGAGTTAAAAGTGAGAAATTATATGATCTATAGGCATTTCCCATCCAATAAGGATGCCAGCCAAAGACTTTATAACCAGAATCAAGAATATGATATTTTTTGTAACTTACATCAGATAGGATGTTTTTTTTCTGATAATCTTCTTCTGTTAAATTTCCCTCGCTTTTATGTTTTTTTGCTTCCCATTTACTTTGATCAATTGCGTTTGTGTCAACATCTAAGGCCATCATAATCATTCTGCTGTTTTGATTATTCAATGAATCGACAGCCGTTTTCATTGTTACAGTATCTTTTGCAACATTTTTTGCTGGAATTGTGTCGAGGATACTACTCGAAGGTACTGCCTTGATGTTGGTGTTATTGGTATTTCCTTTTAATTCTGGCAAAATGTTCTTATTCGTTTGAATATTAGCATCTTTGGTTTCAGCATTTTGCTTTTCCATCACTTTTTCTTTCAAGAATTTATCAACTTCCGATTGAAGATTCTGCGATAAAACCCAACAAGGAAATATTCCAATTAAAATTAAAGTAATTAAGACTTTCATATAATAAAAATTAAAATGATTCTACATAAAAAGTTAAATCAGCATACAATCCAATATTTTATTCGAAATTAAAAGTATTTTACAGAATTCTGTTTTATCAAACTTAAGAAGGCATGCATTTTCTGCCCAATGAACAACTTGATAATGAATTTTATGATCCTTAGGTGAATGATTAAAAAACAAATAACCTTCTTTCATAAACTGCCTTCCACTATAGGATGTAAGTACTTCTACTGAGCAGTTGAAGGGTATAAATACTTCAGGAGCAGGAACGCATATATCTTTGTCGGACGATATATTTTCCATGGTAGAAATTTCAAGCAATTTAAGAATAGATTCACCATTCAAATCATGAAATGTGACTGATTTATTATAAATTAAGAAAGCTGTTTCAAGTTTATTTGAATTCAGTTGTTCATTCAAATCGAAATTGAATCTTTGTGCTATTTCATTCAATTGATTAAAATTTTGACTGTTAAGTAATTTTATACAAGCTTCCTGAACAATGGCGTTATCATTGGACAAATTAGAAATAATATAATCCATTTTGGTGTCTACAAATTTCGTTTTCATAACTAAATTTAACAAACAAACCTTTGTCCAATTGTTTGCAATGCCTGGTGATTCCGACAATATAATATGTGCGATTTCTTCTACTTTATAAGTTTGTACTGGTAGAAATCCTGCCAGTTTCGAAAGCTTGTATTCTGTTTGTGCGTCTGAAAACAGGATCATAATAACGGGTTTTAGTGCAAACAAATCAGGAATTACAGAATCCAAAATTTGATTTGAAAAAATGATCATATCAAAATTCCTGCTTTGTCTTTGGGTGCGAATTTGCTCAATAGAAGCAGCATTGAACAAAACACCCAATAAAACAAACATCCGATCCTCTAAACTTTCAATCTGAAATCTTATAGCATCATGAAGAAGATTTTCCTCTTTGTTGACTGCAACCCCCAAGCTATTTTTAATCATAAGCAAACGAGCCATCTGATTGCACAAATCTTCTATTTCATTTTCTATCACATATTCAAATCTTTTTGGTAATTCAATTCCTAAAACATTCATTGCGTTGAAAACAGCAAACATAATATTTCTGTTTGTATTATCAATTTTTCTAATTATAAGCTCTTTGGCATAATCTGTGCCAATCTCTTGATATGCCTTGATAATCAGTAATTTAATAAGTTCAGATTGACCAGCTAAATTGAAAACTTTCTCCAATTCAGTTAAAAATACATCCCCGGATAAGACAATAGAAGACAAAACGGATATGGTATGGTCCGGGAGATTAAGTTTCTGAATAACGATTCTTATTATTTCAGTATCAGTAAAACATCTTGAAGAAATGATGGCAGCATTGACCACTTCTGATGACTCGTCAAAAAGTAGTTTTTTAAAAAGTTGTGCACGCAAATTATCATCGGTAAATTCAAGCAGAAAAGCACAAGCTATTCTTTCAGTAGGATGGATACTTCCAGCCAAATCTTTAATATATTTTGTATTTTCACATCGATCCTTGATGATAAGTAATTCATTGCGAACAGCTATGATTTTTGAAGCATTGGAAGAAACTTGAAAACCTGAAGAAACAAATATATTTTCTAAAAGAGGTAAAATATCAATTTGTTGTGAATTCAGCGAGGCTTCTAAAGCAAGAAGTTGAGCAACGTGATTTTCAGAATTGATAAAATCTCTTAGTTGAGTGCGCAACAAAACCGGGTGCAGCGTTTGCAATAGAGACCAAATCCGGTATAATTTTGAATTTTCTATTTTTAAAGATTTAAACTCGTTAATCATTCTCAAATAGTAATCAAAGTCTTCCTGTTTTCGAATTGCCCTTAGCATTTCGTCCAACATTCTCTTATATACCTTCCTTACAAGAAAAATATAGAAAACAAAAACAAACAAGCAAATTATGATGACCAAACATGCACCAACAAAGCCAATGGCTGGTATAAATAAAGTTAGTAAAAAGCAAATAAAAATAGCGGTAATTCGGGCTACCCATGTTATTTTAATCGATAAATATGTGCGAATTCTGATATCGATTACATCAAAAAAATTCTGGTAAATCGTATGAAAAATATATTTCTGTAAAATAATATAACCTGCTATAGCTAAATAAATAAAACTTAATTCAATAGGTGCAATGAGAAGATCTTTATAGGGTTCAACAGGTAAATACTTGTAAACGACAATTGAAGCAATTAAAAGAATAGCGATAACAAGGGGGGAAAGTAGATAGGTTTGTATATTAGCTGATTTTTTAAATATGCTTTCCGAAAAAAGCAACATTAAAAGTACGCCTATAAAATAAGCCGTTATGCCTGTAAAACTTATTTGTGCGATTGGCGGAACGTACCATGTGTAGTTTTTATTGATTTGATAAATCGCAATCAATATCATTCCCCCTAAAATAAATTCGGAAACTATGCTAAAAACGAAAACCAATCGCGTGTATCGGTTTTTAAGGATAGATTTCCATTCTGTTAATGCTCTAGCTTCCAATAAGTTGAAATAATTTAACTTTAATTCTTCACCAGAAATTAAAAGCAAGTAGTTGCAAATGGCTGCCAGACCTAGGGATCCGAGTGAAAAAATCTGAATAAACTTTACATTTGAGGAAAAAGCCAATAAAACTGCCAAAATCCAACCGATGATAAGTCCTCCAAAGTATCCGTTTTCAGAAGTGAACAGAGCAAAATCATGAAAGCGTGATTTGAATATTTCATTTTGCGTTTTTACAATAAGAGTCAGTATCAAAATATCCACAAAAGAAACAGCCAGTCCCAAATCTGGGGTCATTTTTAAACTACCACCAGAATATTGGTAAATGACGAATAAATTAAGTAAGATAAGCATGTTGAAACTGGCGAATAAAGTTCTACCCGGTGATAAATTTTCAATATAGTAATTAAATAAGAGAATTGCCCCAAAAGAAAACAATATGGTCAAAGGTAAAGCAATGATTACCCTGTTTAAAAAATCGGGCACAATCGATTGCATTGAAAGGAAATAACTGAATATCAGCGATACCGTTGCTCCACAAAAAATGCCGGCAAGTAAAAAAATAACCTGCCTGTTTCGTTGTGAAATTTTAATTTTTTGCATGTAGCTAAAAATTTTATTTACAAATTTTTTTGTTTGTATTACTCTTTTTTAAACATAGAAAATACCCTACTAAACATACTTTGCTTAGCAGAAGTCACTATTTTTGGTGGGAGTACAACCAAAGCCGTCAATGGATTTTCCCAAGAGAAAATAATATTGAGTTCCTCTGTTGCCTTTTCATCAAAAATATAGGTAGAACTCATTTGAATATCCCCAAGCAAATACGGCTTGTTCAAGATAGACAACTGGTTATTACAAAAAACTCGAATAATTGCATCTTCGCAAAAATCGGATACTCTGGAAATGCTCATTATTTTGTTAATTAATAGTACATTATAATCTATTGAATCGTTCATTATTAGAATCCAATTCTCAGAATACTGAACTACACGAATTTGAAAATTGGTAATTTTTTCATTAACAATAACCTCTTTTTGAGCATTATAAGGAAACATTTTTAATTTGTCAACATAATTGACGAGCGGAGTTTGTCCTAATAATACTCTTGAACAAAATAGTGTTAATAAAATTATAGTCAATTGAACAGAATATTTCATTTTCGAATAATTTTAGTTTATCACTCAATTAAACTTTTGAACTAATACCAAACTACCATTTTTATACTGCACAAATCCTAATGCTGGATATATTGCATTTCCTCTATTGTCGAAAGAAATATCGCCAGAAGCACCATGGTAATTAATCGTTTCACCTTTTTGCAAATATGACACACCACTTGCGAATTCATTCACATTAACAACATTTGTTCCTTGGGTAATGGCATTTATTTTATTTGACATTTGCCGTGATACTTTCGAAGTTAAAGTATCTGGGTCAAAGTTTCCTAAAGACATGAGTGAATAAGCTGTAAGATATACAGCATCATAAGCCAATTCAGAACTCGCTGTTGGAGATTCATCATACCTTTCAATATAAGCGGTTTTAAATTTATCATAATTTTGTTGCCCTATCTGTTCAAAATATCCGGTAAAATACATTCCATTTGTAACCTGACTCGATGCACCCGCAAAAAACTTTTCCGTTTTATTTGTTTCATAACCTAAAAAACTTAATGGATTATCGCTTGAAATATACTTATTCAATTCGTAACTAATTCGCACTCCATCTTCTTCATAAGTAATCATATAGATCAAATTAGGCTTGGATTCCATCATAGCGGAAATGATTGGACTAAAATTATACTCTTCAGATTCCTTTTCATTGAGTTCAGGATATGGAGCTTTAATGCATTGCATTCCATATTCTTCCATATAGAAAGCAAATGGATCGGCAATACTGTTTCCTAATTCGTTATCTTGATAAATAATCCCAACTATTGATGATGGGAAAATTCCGGATAGGTAATTTGCGCTTCTTTTAGCTAAAAACTCCTCTGTAAATAATAGATTATAGGTATAGTCATTTGGATTATCTGTTCCTAGCACTGATAAATTTTGATTTGCCTGATTTGTGGCAATCAAAAGAATTTTATTGGGAATTGCAACTTTTTCCGCTACTGCGATATTGGCTGTTAACTGAGAAATCCCGATCAGAGCAATAGCATCAAGACTAATTAATTCATTTGCTTTTTCGACTGCCACATCATCATTTGTTTCTGTATCTTTTACCAAAAGAGAAATGTCTTTTCCATAAATTCCTCCGGATTTATTTATTTCATATACAGCAAGTTCCATGGCTTTTCTGTGTGAAATACCATAATCAGACAAATTTCCGCTATAAGGTAATAAAACACCAATAGGAATTGAATTTGCATCTTCATGATGATTTCTCTTATCACACTGACAAAATAAAAACAAACATATTATTACACAGAAATTCTTCATACTTTTTCTTTTTTTTTTATCCTAAAAATACTGTGTTACTTTTATATCAAAATATCGACCTAATCCTGGTATATCAAAATCTAAATGACCGGGATAATAGTACTTTGTATTGAGAATATTGTAAATCTTCAAACCAATAAATGTTTTTTTGTTTTCGATAAACTTTAAAGCATAACTTGAAACGGCTAAATCAACAACAATATGCTTGGGTAAGGAGTAAGTTTTTTCTTCTTCAGTGAGAAAGGCAATAGGATCGTAATTCATTGTATTCTGAATACTTGCAAATCTTCTACCTATATATCGACCTTCAATGTATATGGACAAATTAGGTTTATAAAAGGAATAATCCATTCCTGTTTTCAGCATAATATCTGGATATAAATCAGTTTCCTGATAAAATTTATGCTTTGAGAAAATGTCAAATTGACTTGCTATGCTATGATTATATGAAAATCCTAAAAAGCCCTTAAAGTGTGTTGATGCATATTTTATTTCAGCTTCTAGGCCATAAGATTCAATGCTGGACTTATTTTGTGCCATAATATTCACACGATAGGGGGCAATTTCTACTTTATCTTTCACTTTTAAATAATACACATCCACAAGAAAGTTAATAAATTTGGTTATGCTTCCTCCCAAAGCGGCTTCAAGGTTCAGTGCTGTTTCTGGTTTTAGGTTTGGATTTCCAATCAAATCACCAGGAGTCAAAGGTGTTGTCAGAATTTGGGTCGAGGAAGGAGTTTTAAAGGATGAGCTTATTAGCAATTTGCTAAACATATTATTTTTCCACCGGAAAAGCATACCACCTCTGTAACTGAGACGCGACAATGAAGACGAAAGATAATCGAATCGCAAACCACCTGTAAAAGCGAAATTACTGATAAAAAATGAAGTGCTGTTTTCAAATGGTTTATAGAGAGTTTCGCCATAAAATCCATAATTTTGAAATATCGTATCTTTGAGAATTTCACCGGTTGGAATTATTAGCGTATCGAGATGCAAATAATAAACCTGAGGTTGGTGGATATCTACAATTGCATCGATTCCTATGTTCATATAGCTGCTTTTCCTAATTCCTATTGAAAGGTCTGTTTTAAAATCAAATCCTTGGTAGCTAACTCTTCTTGTTACATAATCTGCTACCTTATAGTGCGGAGCCAGGTACTCATTTTTTGTTGGTCGTCCGTGAGAATATGAAAACTGATTCGTAATACCTATTTTTTCATTGAATTTATGGCTGTATTGTCCCCTGATGTAGTAATTGTAGAGCTCAACATAATTTGCAGATTCTAAGTAAGACCAATCAGCAAACATAGGGCTTGAACTTGATTTTTGCAGATTCATATCGAGCGTAAATTTATTGCTTTTTCGATTTAAATAAAATTTACCAAAAAAAGACATAGGTTCTGATATATCAGCCTCGGTATTTTGATTGAGAATTTCGTATTTATTCCTGCCCGGCATATCTTTGAGGGTCAAGCCAGAACGCACAATAACACTTTTTTCGGCACCCAAAAGAAAATGTAAGTTTTTAAAATTCCTGGAGATGACTATTTCTTCATTGCTACAAAAATTTTTGTTTATACGTCCCGCTCCTAATGAAATACAACCATTGAATGCATCAGTTTGTTTTGTTATTATGTTTATCACACCTAAAAAGGCATTTGCACCATAAAGAGAGGAACAAGGCCCTCTTAATATTTCTATATGATCAATCATATCTATCGGTATCAATTCTTTCCCTATAAAGTTTTCGGCACTGGGTCTGAACGCAACAGGCTGTCCATCTATCATTAATTTAATTATTCGGGATCCCGCTCTGCTTCCTCCGTTTATTCCTCTTACACCGATATTGGGTATGGAATAATCTTCAATAAAATCAATTCCGGTGAAACTATTAATAGCTTCAGCAACTGTTTTGTAGCCTCGAAGTTGAATTGTTTTTGAGTCGATTGTTGAAATTAGGGCAGGTGCTTCCGAAATCTTCTCTTCACGTTTTGAAGCAGAAACGATAGTTTCATCATATTGATGAAGAAGATTTTGCTTCTCTTCGTTAATGAGTGCGACAAATACTGGAAGATCAAAAACAACGTCGGGAGAATAGTCTGGATCATAGTGCAAAATTCTTTCAACTGCAAACTTTGCTGTATCCATCTGTCCCCTCATAAGGCTTGCCATGCAAATCAATCTGTATGCATCTGTTTTCTGCTTTATGGAAAAATAATTCATACAATTATTGATGAGACTATACATTTCATCAAAATTTCCATGATCATATTTTTCGTAAGCATCACGCAAAGTTTGATCGTTACAATCATTTTGTGAATATGTTTTTAGAGTAATAGTCAGGAACAATACAAACAAAATAATTTTAGTATTCATAACCCGATTTTTAAAATTGCTATTAATAAATTTATTTATCATCAAATGAAACACAATTTGGTTTTTTGTATTTTATGTCGGCTGGTGTATATTTTTTCATCTCTTCCTTTGAAATTTTTTGAGGGGAAAAACTACATAAAGCATTTGCCAGCAATTCCATTTTTGCTGGCCAGGTGATTATTTCTCCTCCTGCATCTGCAGTATATATAAAATTTCCATCAAAAGAAAACTCCAAACTATTGATCCAATTTGTATTTTGAAGAATTATAGGCTCTTCAGAACGTTTCTTATCCACTATCCATATTCTTGCTGTTTTATCGAGGCTGGAGGTCGCTAATTGGTTCTCAGAAAGTGGATTAAACTTAATATCTGTGATAAGACCAATATGTCCCAGCAATGTAGAATATGATTGAAATGTGTACGTTTCCAACAAAGAAACCAAACCGTCTGAAGTACCAAAAGCTAACAAATTTGTTTTGGGACTAAATTCGAGTGCTGTAATTTTTCTCCTTAAATTGTAATCAACAATGAGTTTGGGGTTTGATAAATCGGTTTGTTTCATTGAATAAATCCTTAAATGCATATCAGTACTGCCCGTAGCAAAAAGAACGCTATCGCCCCGCAAAGCTACTGCCGCACATTGTGTACCCTGAATCGCTGTAGTGTTTTTCAAAAGTGAAGAATTGTTTTCAACTCTAACGATGTAAATTCCTTTATTTCCTGTAACAAACAAATTGTCGGTTCCACCAAAATTGCTTACCACAAATTTATTGATTACATCATTTTCTGTATTGAATACTTGCCCTTGAAAAGTTGGTTTAGAATTTACAACTGTATATTTACTTATACTTGAACCTGTTGCAGCATAAAGTGATTTGCCGGCGATGGAATAAGATATGCACTTGATAGATTTCTTCCATAAATCACTGATTTTTGTGATGGTAACTATAGATTCTGTGCTTTTGTTAAAATTTGTCTGGTTTGCATTTGATTGCCATATTAGAATATCACCTTCGATGCCGGCAGAGAAAAACATACCTTCTGCCGAAGACGATTCCAATTGAACCACACCAAATTTATGCATAACAATTTTCTTATTTACCTGGTTCTTATTTTTTAAATTTAGATCCATTGCTTTATAAATACTTGTTACCTGCGTGCTTCCATTAAAATCAAGATTCAAATAATAACTGTGCAATGCCAGCGCACAAGAGGTTTTATAATCTTTATCATTGAACAATGCAATTGAATGATCCGAAAGCGATTTTGCTTCTGCCAAAATATATAAGGAGTATTTTGCCTCCATGGCTTCAATTTTGGCATTCTCTGCATTGTTTTTTTCTTTTTTTGCCAACTCTGCAGCCGAATCTGCTTCTGTTTTCTTTTGTAAGGCAAGATTCTTATTTAATATGGCAAGTGACAAGGCGTTATCGGCTCTGTATGCTTCATTTTGAGCTATTGTTGTTTGATTTAAAGCAACTTTTTTGGATTCCAGAGCTTCTAATGTTTTTTTCTCAGCATTCTTTCTTTCCAAGTTCGCTATTTCTTTCTCTGATAGTGCAAGCTGAGCACTTTTTTCGGCATCTTCCTTTGCCTTTTGTGCGATTAAACTTTTTCGCGAGGCATAAAATGCTAAAATGATTCCAGCTATTCCAATGATAAAGAATATAAGAAATAAAACACGCTGAATGGCCATTTTTCTTTTAACCATCAATGCCTTATACTTATTATGCTTAATTTCTTCATTTTCACTATGATCCAGATAAATCATCATACTTTCGTAAGCGCTATGATGAGCCACAGCCCATTGTTTTGTAGGCTTTTCATTTTTCCGCCAACTTAGTGCTATTTGTAGTTCTGCACCTGTTAAACGTCCCACTTTGCCTTCTTTAAACAGGATGGATCGTTCAGCAAGATTGTAATATTGTTTAACGGACTCTTTCTCTTTTTCTGCCCATATAGCAAGCAGATTCCATAAGCGAATTAAACTTTCATGAGAAATATCGATGATGGTATTATCATAAATTTCATGTTCCATTCTTGGGATTAAAAATGAACGCCCTTCATCCCTGAACTTGTTGATTACATCAATTAAAAGGGTTCTATCTGCATAATCAATGATTCCGCAAATTATATCGAATCGGGTAGGATTGCGCATCTCAATGCCCTTCTCATTGATTACGATCGTTCTGAATAAATGCTCTGCAACATCCTTTTCATTATCATCCAATTGATTGAAAACTTCGTTTGCATGATTTGAAATGGCATTATTCATTGTTCCAATAGTGATATAGTTACTTATACCTATAGAACCAAATGCCCCTCCATTGAACCAGTTTTGCCAAGTAAGCATGAGTGCGTGTTGCATTACGGGTAACAGATTAGCGCCCTTTTCTTCATCATCTAATAATAATTCTACAAGTTCATCATCTATTTTATCTTGAAAAATAGCTATGGGTCTCACAATGGCACGTTTCTTTTGCTCCCTGGTCATTTTGGGAATTAAAAATTGGCCACTATTTAGCTTTTTTGTAAAATCAGGAAATTCTGCACAATATCCGATTAAATCTGATCTTACTGTTAATAAAATATAGATATCCTTCTTTAAAGGGTCAGATGCATCAATTAAAAATCGTAAAAAGCGCTCTTGCTGTTGAATGGGAGAGGAGCGAAATAGTTCTTCGAATTGGTCAATAAAAATAAAGAGGTTTGTGTCTGCCGGAATAAGCTCGTGTATTTTTTTTAGAATATGAGCATTATCAGAATCAAGAATGGATTCTGACTGACTGTTTTCAATGGAATTGAAAATCCTGTCGATTAAAATTGTGAGGGGGTCTGTATATCTGGGTACATAAGTGATCGAAATCCATTTGTTCTTTGCGCCGGCGGAGTAACCTGATTCTAACGCTGGAAGAAGACTACAAAAAACGAAAGAGGATTTGCCTGCGCCTGATGCGCCCAGAATTGCCGCAAAACAATTTTTGGCTAAATTCTCCAATACATCCTTGGTGAGTTCTTCACGACCAAAAAATAAATGACTTTCATTTTTCTTAAAGGGCCGCAGGCCTACATAAGGGTTATACCTATCTTTTGCCATTGCAAGTTAATTTATTCATTTTCAGAGTTGTTACTCATAAACCCTAACAAGTATTTTAATATGTTTTTATTCAAAACATTATCCACAGATTTGCGAACTTCCTTAAATCCTTGCTTCCAAAGTTGATATGATTTCTCAAATCGTTTCATCACATCAGGCATCAACCAATAAAAGTCAATTTTTATATAAGCTGGTGCAATTTGTCGAATAATCCGTTCTGTGGCTTCTCTAAATTCAGGTTTACTGAATCTGTGTGTCCAAGCAGGTAGGATAGCGGAAACGTGATAAGAAAAGTATTCTTCAGGTATTCTTTTGTTTGTTTTTTTAAACTGAATAAAAAACGAATACTTTTGATTGTAAGGTGTTGTTTCATACTTATCTGTGATAAAAAGATATACATCTTCAAGATATGAATAAATATCTCTGACAGAAGTATTTGATTTTACTCCAGAAAATTTAATGCTTTTATCCGATGATTGAAATGAGATAGAATGATTTCCATTTTCATCCCTGTGAATACTATAATTAGAATAAATATTTAGCTCAATTTTTAATATTTCCAAAATTTCATTTCGCACGCTATTTGTATAAAGACTTTCTGAAAATAAAAACGGATTTCCAGAATAATCCAGAATATATATACCAAATAAATCTTTTGACAATCTGGGTCTAAGAAGTGAGTGTTCAATGAGATACATTCCCTCAGCTTTTACACAAATTCGAATAATATAGTCGATTAAAACCAATGCAGCACAACAAGCTTCTTCATAATTGCTGAAGCTTCCCATGTAACGCCAAGTATTTGTGCCGAATTTAGAATAAACCAAAATAAACTCCTCTCCAAGCTTACCTACTTGAAAGTTCTTAATGTCTATTCCTTCACGAAATAACTCAGGGAAAATTTTTCTGTTGGCAAATATTGCTGTTTTACCTAAGATTTCAAGAATATCATTAAGATCAGTCGAGTGATTTGGGAAGTCTTCAGGATCGATGTAATCAAAGGTATCTGTTTGAAAAAGATCGTTAATTTTTTGTGATAAAGCCTGATCAATATTCATTGTGTCTAAGTCATCACATAACTCAAGACCAGAATCCAGAAAAGAATCAGCGATATTGGGTTCGTAAAAACCATCCTCTATTTTTTTCATAAAATGTGCTTCAAATCCAAGCATAAGAGCTGCTTTAATCTGAACGCCAGATAATGCAAATGAATCATTATTTTCAAGATAGTTATATCCTAAAGTTTTGTTTTTATTGATTTCAGGCAGCCAAAATAGGAATCTTTGCTTATATTCAAGCAATTTAACTTCATACACTTCTTTCGAAAAATATGAATTGCTTTGTCTTAAAAAATCAGAATAAAACTTTTCACCTAACACAGACAAATAGAAATCAAGAAATCGGCTATGTTTATCAGTAAAATCGGTGAAAAAGTCTTTCAGTTTAACCATTCCTGAAATATAATCGCACGGAATAGCCGCTTTAGCAAAAAACGCACTATCTATTTGTTTTTCAGGATGATTCATAATGATTTCATCCAGATTTGGTATAGAAGAAACCTTTTGAACGTAATGTTCCGCCGAAATTATTTCATTTACAGCAAAAAAGCGGTTAATATTAGAAAGTGCGGTCAGGAAATCTGCCATTATTTGTTCAAACGATAAAATCCAGGCTTTCATTTGTTTAATTGAAGCCCTATGTTCCAAAGATGCAGAAATAGGCAATCCCAATTCACCTATGCCATAGATCTCTGGAAAATCTAATTGGATAGATTTATATGATTTAAAATCAAGTGGAACCTGTATCTGGTCAAAAGATGTTAGAAATGAAAAATATTGTTGCTTTGTATCTATTTGAAGTGTGCTTAATTTTCGTTTTAAAAGCTCATAATCAATATTTCTTTGGGAAAAGCCGGAAGTGAACGTGAATGAGTCATTTGACTTGTTCAGATCGTCTATATTGCTCAAATATGGCAATTCAAACTTTTCAATAATCAACTGATCTTCAAATTCTTTATTATTCAAAACCAAAATAAGACTTCGCACTGTTTTTACTCCGGTGATTTCTGATACTAACCTTATTAATTCTGGAATTTGTATGCTAAGATTCTTTTCGGTAAGATCCTCATCTTTGATGTAGAAATTGCCCATGTTGGGTCCAGTATAAATTTTATCTAAAGAAATATTCTGCTTAATTTCTTCAATAGGATAAAATTTTACTTTGGGTCTAAAAAATTCGTTTATTTTGTAAAGAATTGTGGCATAAATATCCTCAATCTGATTAGAATCGTCCGCTTCAAGGACTGCTTTTACTTTTATTTTTAATGGTTCAAGTACAATTATTTCATTCAGATCCTCACAAAGATTTCTGATGTTGCTAAATGCTTCTCTGACTTTTTCAATTATTATATCTTTTGAATTTTGATCATTTACTTGATCGATATCTAACCATAAATCGTAAATACCTCTGAATGAGTTTTCTGTTGATGAAACAGGTATTACCCAGAGATTATTAAGTTCTTTAACATCGAATAAGATTTTTTTTCGTAGGTCATTAATTGTTACAGGATTTGTTGGCAAAATCTTTTCGATATTAGGGAGATCCACAAACCGACCTTCGCTGTTTAAAATACTTTGTATATCAAATGAGCTGCGATAAAATAAATCTACCAAAGAATTGACAATATTCTCAAGTACAGTAATACCAGGATCGTGTAAATTATAATCGTTCCAGTGTTTCCCACTATAATCTTTTACATATTGAACCCCCTGTCGAAAAAGTTCAACAATATCAAGACCCGTAGGTAAGTTTTCTGCTTGTAATATTTCTTCTAAAGATGCCATTTATTTTCTTCTAAAGATGCCATTTATTTTTTTCTAAGATCTATTTCTTATTCTGAATCATTCTCATTTTCAGTTAGTTTACTTCCTGATAATTGTGAGTTTGCCTGTGCGTTTAGCTTTCCAATAAGCTCATACACCGATTCAAAAGGAAGTTTGCCCAAAGCTTTTAGAATAAGATTCGCTTCATCGAGACTAACTAAAAAACTAATATTTAAATCTTTACTATTCATTTACCATGCTCCCATCCATAAATATATCTTGCCACAATTGTGAAATAAAATATTGAACCACAAAAGGACCTTCATAATCACTTCGGGTTCTCATTTCGAGAAAGTATTTAAAAGTATCGCCTCCCCAACGAATTTGAATTTTGTTTCGCCAAGAGCCATAACGCGCTTGCCTAATGTGAATTCGATCATCGGATTTGCCATAAGTGCTCATTGCTACAGCATGAATTAGTGCGTATTTTCCAGTTTTTTTCTTGCCAATTCCTGCCATAATCTCAAATGCATTTACACCATTTAGATTTTCGAGTATAGGATGCCACTTGCCATCGGCTGGAATAGTCCCCTGCTTGTGTGTGCCCACTCTACCCTGCATTCCCACAGTTCCATTTACATCCAAAGAATATTGAGGATCTTCCTTTCCAATTCCAACGTTCCCATTTAAAGTAAGCGTTAAAACCGGATTTCCAATGTAATCTGAAAATGATAAATTTGAATTTCCTTTATTTAGGCACAGACTCCACAAGCTACTTCTATCCTGAATATTTTTGTAAAAACTCATCATCTTTTGAGATGCTCCTGAAGGAGCAAGCATCAAACCATCTTCGGCATTTTTCGATAAGCCATCATCCACTTTATTTAAAGAGGAGTCAATAAAATCATGAAAATGCGATTCGAGTGGCATTTGCCCCTTTCGAAAAAAACCTTTTAATGTATTTCTATCTTGTATTGACATATTCAAACTTTATTATGTTGTAAAAACACCGTTAATTAATTGAATATTTAGAATAAAATGTACTGCACTATTTAATCATTATTTAACTTGTAGCCACTTTTTCCAAGAATTCGTATTGCATATCCATACTACCAACAACCATATCAACCAATTCTATAAAATCATTGTCTTTTATTATTTCAAATTCGGGAGAGAGGTGTATGTATCTGTAATATAAATTATTACCTGTTAAATAAAATGCACCTGGATATACTGATGGATTCAATTCTATGATCTTATCCTTTACGGCTTTGGTATTTTTAACTTCATACGGAAATGAAATATAAAATTGCAAAATCTGGGTATTCAAATCCTCTGTTTCAGCATCCAGAAACATTAAATTTAAATAGCGCTCTCGTTCTTTTGAATCAATTTTTAGTGCCAATAAAAGAGAGGGAAGCGCACTTCGCTCGCTGGCTTCGATCATTTGCGTGAAACACTTTTGTTCCATCAAAATATTTTCCAGATGTGCTAAATCGGCTTCGATTTTTAATTTTTTTATTTCGTTCATAATACAATTTTCATAATAGTGTTTTATCTACTTCATATTTTAATTATCTGGATTTCATAGCTATAACCAACAATTTAAATTGTTCTTCCCGGTTATTATTCATTGCATATAGCAATCCCATATCTACACCCGTAGCCTTAATGTAATTTTCAATCATCTTTGTTTTTTTAAAATATTCAGTTCTAATTGTAGGGTCTCCTTTTGTGCTTACTTGGTTTTCTATTGAAGTAACTGTATCTAAATCTGCAACCATGTCCAAAAGATTTTTTGCATGCCTTATATAAGCTTTGTGTTCATGCTCTTCTGATCTGTCGATTCCTTTTTTTGCACGTGCGTCCAAGGTATCTTGCTGGGGAGTGCCGTACAAAAAGTTAGATGCTGCTGTGTATAAAGAAGAAGCTTTACCCGTAACTGCCCCCGCAGCAGAAACAATAAAACTGCCCCCTGCCCACAATAATTTCCCTGCAGATATTGACGATTTAATTGCTGCAATGTAAACCTGTGAGGTGGGAAGTCCCAAACTCCAAAAATCGCTTGCTAAACTTATTAAATCGACTACACTTGAGAATCCTTTTTGCACTTTCCTTTCTGAATTTACTTCCCGCAATTTATTTGCATATTCATAATTTTTAATCAATTTAATTTGATCCTTGGTTAGAATAATAGGTGTATCTGTGGCATTCTTTTTTATTGTCAAACTGCCATCTGCTGCAATTTTTCCGTCTGCAATCATTTCATGGATCAGAGGATTTATTTGGTTTGTTGTTTCTCTGAAACCATAATAGCCCCTTGTTTCTGTTATTATAATCTTTTTTAGGATATCTGGAGTTAATGAAGTTTCTAATTTTTGATATGCTTCTGCTTCATAAATTTTCATTTTGGCTTCATTATCCTTTCCTACTTTATAATGATAAAGGTCTTTGATTGCTTTGCAAAGGTTTATGGCCATACCAATACCCGGCACAGCGTTGAAAGTCGATACAGGAATACCAGACTCGCTAAATAAATCATAAAATCCATTCACGACCTTCATTCCAGACTGTAGTCCTTCAAACGTTCCGATTAAAGCATCAACACGAGTTTCACCTTTTTGAGAACTACTTTGTTCAATCTCCCACCACTTAAGAAAAGATCCAATAAAACTTTTTAAAGAAGCCAATGAATCTCCTATCAGACCGCCCACTTTACCAGCTTTATCGAAAGCTTCAGATCCATATAATTTTGCGGTCGCATCTACCGCCTTTGTTGTCCCTCCAACAAACTTACCCGCACCTTCTATACCTTCTAAGATTTCGTCCCATTGTTTATCGCCACTGCTGCTTTTCCAACCTTTTTTGTAGGATGATATCATACCAAAAATCCCGGTAACACTGTCAGAAACACCCGATATTGCATCAGAATACTGTTTTTGTATTTCCGAAGAGGCATCTTTTTCTTTCTTATCAACAATTCTGTCACCATCTTTTTCTTTTAAATCCTGGCGTTCGATTCCAGAGGCAAGTGAATCTGCTGTTTGCCCAGTATTTTCAGCTACTGTGCCAGAAATGACATCTTTTGCACTATCAAATAAATTGCCCGGATCTAAAGGTAAACTTGAGGTGGGTAGAGTTTTATTCTCCAAAAGGTCACTCAAATTGGTGTTGATATCCGATTTTGGAATATAACCAGATATTGTATTGTTTTGATTATTTGTAAATTTGGCTTCATAAAAATCTTCTTTATACATAGAAATTCGTGTTCTTCTTGCAGAAGCCGTTTTTTGATCATCAATTACTACTTTAAAATCCTTATCAATATATTGTATAAATTCGCCAACTACCCCTGCATTATTTTCCAAAAGAGAAGTTTTATTCTTTGTTACAGCCATTGCTATTTTGCATTGAACTGGAACAAGAGCCGAATTTGTAATAATATTATTCTTAACATTTATCTTTTTACCTTGAGCAGCAAGCAAACCAGCAGAATCAGCTTCCATTTCAAACCTAGATTCGGAATTTATATTAGAAAATTTAGCCTGCTGTGTATTGGAAATACTGGCACTATTTTGTTGCACCACGTGGGTAAGTTCATGGCCCAGCAGTGCCTGACCCGAAAAAGAATTTGGGTTGAATTGTCCACTTGAAAAATGAATATCCTTTCCTTGTGTATAAGCCAAAGCTCCTAAATTTTTTGATGACATTGAGTTTGCATGTATTTTAACGTCAGAAAAATCAGTTCCAAATGAATATTCCATTTTTGACAAGACATTATTGGGAATGCCTGTTTTATTGGATTTCATTTGAATAGGAAAATCGTTAGAAAAAGATTGGTTATTGTCTATTGATGAATTATCATAAGCTTCAACCTTCTTTCTCTTCTTTTCCTGATCGCTGTTTTTTTGCAATCCTAATTTTTGTATATTGAGTTCATTAGTCATCCATATTGTTTTAATTTCATGCTTTTACTAACTTATCCATTTTGTAACTTTATCCGGTGTTTTATTTGTATTAAAAATAATTTAAATTTTCCTTCATTAATCAATTTATGTTAAATTAGTATATTTCGCCAGTAATCAGATATTTAACATTTGTACATCCAGTTGGCCTTTCTGTTGCATATTTTTCATCTCTTGTGGTTTTTATTGAATCAATTTTCACTTTAACCCCCATAGGAAATGTAATTTCTTCTTCTGCTCCAAAGCCTTCACCAACTAATTGTTTGAAGTCAAAACCATGATGACTTTTACCTATTGTCAGCATCCAAATAACTGTTGAATTTTTCGCATATTGGTTTTTGCTGAATTCATGTCCTTTAGCTGTTGAAGTTGCACCAGGGAATTTTGCTTCCCAACTTACTGATGTTTGGATACCATCCTGCAACTTATCTGCTTTTTCATTTAACCCCATACTTATTAGTATCCCTTCACTATCACCACGATTCACAGGGATTCCTTCAAGTTCGCTTTCGCCTTGCCCCAAGTCTTTGAAGCCTTTAATTATTGGCAGTGATTGTTCTAACAAATCTTGGAAACGGTCTTCAACTTCATCCTCACATAAAGAAAGTTTTGTAATAATGAAATACAATTTTTTGAATTCCAGGAGTATTTTATCTTTTTCAGGAACCTTATATATACTCCAATGGGGATCCAAACTGTTGTCTAATAGGTCATATTTAGTTAAAATGGAAATTAAAGCATTGCGAGCTTTGTAATTGCCTGTTGTATGTTGCGAGGCATCCTTTGCCGCCTTTATTTTCAATTTCCGTTTTTCTTCGTCACTTTTTTCCGTTTTTATAGTATCAGGAACACTCTTTTCTGGTTGTGGAAGAACTTCTTTAGGGGTAGAAATGACAGCCTCCTGAGTTTTTATCTTGGATTCAGAACTATCTAATATAATTTTTAGATACGATGCATAAGATACATCATTTATTTTTGATTCATTGTAAACCTCGCGTATATAGTCAATCCAAGGTTTAAGTTCCAAAGGATCTACTTTGTCTGTTTCTTTGAGATAGTTATACAGAGTAGGTGCCGAATCTAAAAATTCCCTCATTTTAGGAGTCGCGACCATTATATTTGAGTTTTTTCGCATATTAATAAGTTGATTGAGATAAATGGAAAGGACTACTGCCCACCTTGGATCAGAAACCTGTTGCATAACACCTCCATGAAGGGATGTTGTCATTTTGTTATCAAGCAGATTCTCATTCTTTTCATTGTTTCCAATACCTTTGGCTTTAAATCCCATCACATCCGCCTCTTTCTCTAATCTGGAATCATTGTTCACCTTAATTTTTCCCTTCATTTGAATTGTGGGCTTTACCCGTCCTTGCTTCTGCTGAACAACATGCCAAGCTTCATGTGCCAGGTGCTTTTCCTGTCCATTGGCAATATGTATATCAGTGCCTTGTGTAAAGGCATGTGCCGATAATTGTGCGGGTGTGTCTGAGTTATAATGAACTTTTACATCTTCCATAGACAAACCTGAGAGATTCTCAATACCATTTTTCAAATCATCAGGTAAACCTGTCTTGTTTTCGGATTGAAGAGTTTTCTCGAAACTTTTTTGTTGAGATACATCAGATTTAAATAACTGGAAAACTCCCTTTCTTTGAATAGGGAAATCGCTGGAAAACTCTTCTACAGAAGATAACGAATTATTTCCGAAAGAATTTGTCTTCTTGATTTCCTTTTTCTGATCGCGAGAAATTTGCGATTTATTATTTATTGTTTTTGGTTCTGTTCGCATAATACCATCTTTATTAATTCAAACAAAATTTAAATATCTTGTAAATCACGAAGAATAAAAACTTTAAGAAACTCATGATTCAGACGTATTCTGCCCGATCCAAAAGGTTCAAAACTCAGGTTTTCGTCCATGTCAATAACTGCATTTTCAAACAGTTTAGAATTTTTCATCAATAAAAAATTCATACATATAATTCTCTTTTCAAGATTGTTTCCAGCAACCAGATAAATAAAAGTTAGACCTGTAGGCAATATTCCTCTGAATAATTCACCTTTACTGCCTCCTGTTACTTCATCTTTAAAAAATAAATTTCCATCGTGCCCAAGTGTGTTAAAAATATTAGATACGAAGGATGGATAAAGATTCGGTGCAAGAGCCAAAATAAGTAGAACCCTTTCCTCCAAAGTTAATTTATTTGAAGAGACAAAATTTGCATACATACTATCATATAGTTCGAAAACTGGAACCCTTAAATCATCAGGATTAATGTGACATTGAGAAACAAAATCCATTTGAACTTTAGAATTAAGGTCAAAAATATCGATACCCGGATTACTTTTCCGCAAGTCAAAAAGTGCTCCGAGCCATTTTATTTCGTTCTCTAATATATGTACAAATTTTTGCATAAATAATTTTAAATCAATTAATAACCAATTCACTACCAATTCTTAATGAACCTATACCCGTAATTTCAGGAAGTCCTGTTTCTTCATCTGCAATAACAGAAATTTCATGATTAGGAAATGGAGCAAGGACTGACCAGGGTTTTGTACCTTGTAGAAAATCAAAATCAAAAGTATCATCGGCAGTATCAAATTCCCGATAATTTCCCTTAAAATCCTTCGTAATTTGTATCATGGAGAGTTTGGCAACAATTTCAACAAAAGGCAAAGAACGCAAGAAACTCAACATATCAGAAACATGCAATCGTGCTCCCATTTGTACTCTTTGATCTTCCGATTTTTCGATACCCAAAATAAAAGAACAAATTTGTTGATTAAGCTCCCTGATATAATACCCAGAACTATAACCCGAGCGAAATTTCACAGAACAAATTACCTTAACATGCTCATAATCAGGATTTCTAACATCTATCTTTATAAATGGTGATGCAATTGTTTTGAGGTAGTCTCTGATTTCAATCAATAACCTGTTACCAACTTTAGGTTCATCAGAATCAAGACTATGAATTTTATAGGGAATAACAACCAATAATACGTGACCTGGTATCTCAATATTTCTGTAGGAAGTATTGGGAAAACAAACAACTTTTAGAATTTTATTAAATCGCTGTAATACAATTTTTTCAAAATCCTCAATACAAATCGCACGGGTCTTATGGTGAAGCTTTTCTGCAATTCTCAAATTAAAAATTAATTCATCCTCAGTTTTGTAACCATCAAAGGAAGGTAATGGCTGGTATATTTCAGCAATACCCTCAATGTTTACCGCTGGACGTTCAATTGTGTGTGCGGGAAGTATTCTACCAAGAATTTCATCCGTATATTCAATTGAAGTATCAAGGCAGGCAACAAATGCTCCCGTGTGCGCACTAACTAATTTTCCGGCATAAATTGTATTGGCAACACCTCTTGCTCTAAGCCAAAACAATTCCTCGGGCAGGAGGGTATTGTTATTGGTAATGTGTGCGGGTATTTCAATTTGAATAATGCCAGTTTGTCTAAAACCACTTGTTTGATCCATATAAACACTTGATTGATCAATTAAGTGCCATTTATTGTTGGCAAGAAAATCCCATTCAATAAAAGTTTCGTTTATTTCAGGAGTTTCTACAGAAGATTCAAGAATTTCAAATAGGAATGAAACCATTTGTGGCGCTTCAACGTTTGATAAACCGATATATAATGCACCTTCAAAATCAAAGTGCGGAATCATAAAAACATTTCGCACAGTTGCATCAGGATATACAAGTACTTCACCCTGTGGATATATATGATAGAATGACTCTACTGATGAAAGATCGATCTGTGTTTCAAATGTTTCATTAAATGAAATAAATGATTCAGCAGAATAATCTATGGATACATCCTGAATTTGAGGCGTGTATGGCAAATTGAGATTTTTGTCTTCCTTTTTATTACCGGAAAAAAGACCGCCTTTATTTTTCTTAGACATTAATTTTGATAAAATGGAGGGATAAACATCATGAGCAAAAGCAAAATCTGGTTCTGTAAGTTCAAATCGAATAAAACCACAGGGCGATAATGTTGTGAAAACCATATCATGGCCCAGATTTTCAATGTCGTAAGAGCGCCATATTTTACTAATTTCGATACCGTCCAAAATGGATTCTGATGCTATTCTTCTATCAATATCATCAGCAAATAAATTAAACTCCTGTTGTTCAGCCAAAACAGGCTTCCATTTTCTGTCATCAAGAATAGCCAAACGAACTTTGAACGAATCATTTGTGTAACCAAGGCCATACTTCAAATACCAAGCTTTAAATCCTTCATTACAATCCGGTAATTCAAACCATTTGAGCCTAAATACCAAACTATTGATTTCTTTGTTGAAGATTTCATCACTTCCAACGATGAAATAATCCCCTTTTCTTGGCGTGGGTCCAAAGGGTTGAAAAATACTATTTGCATCGAGTTGTCCAAAATGATTATATATATTAATATCCTTAAAATCAGTCACATTTACATTTACTTGGATTCGTTTTAAAACTAACTTCTCCAACAAACAATAACCGTGTAAAAATGAATCATTTTGAAGAATGCACTGCATTAAAGGGAAAACTGTTTTATAGTTTCCTTTATGTACCTCAGGGTTAAAGGCAGATATGGGTGGAGCTTTGTCAGGAATTGTAAAACTAAACTGAATTGTAGAATTCGATTCGCTGAATCTAACTGTATGTCTTGGAACAATGTACCAACTTTCTGGTGTTGTAAAAGTAAAATTAAAAGTGTTTTGAAATGCTAAATCGTCAATTTCATTGCGCGGTTTTCTCATAGATGCTGCAAACTCATTTAAGCGTTCTATCATCCATTGAAAACTGTCCTTTGAAAAAGTTAAATCAATTTCGATATCTCTTTTCCCACTTCTAAGGAAAAAATTCCTTGAGCTAAATGCGAATCCCAATCTGGCATTACCCATATTTCGCTCAGATTCACTCAGATTCATCTGATCAAGCCCCAAAACGGGTGCTGCTTTTAGAGGTTTGAAAGATGTGTAAACTTCTTTGTCTATTTCGGAGGTATAAATATTCCGAATATATGGAATATTGATTCCCCTAACAATATGGAACTGTTTTGCAACATAAAAATTATAGACTTTCTCAATTTTAATTTTATTGATCATTGAACTATCCACAGCATTATAAATGACGGTAGTTCCAGTTTTATCTTCACCTGCAACAAAACGTTCATCTTTTAAAATCTTTGCACCAGGTGTATTCTCTTGCACTTTTGCAGTGAGGTAAACTTTGTCTGGTTTTTGTGTATAAGGTTTGAATTGCAGAAACTCCTTATAATAGTAATTTACAAATTTGCTGTTAAAACGATTTAAATTTTCCGCTGAATGTCTGTATAAGTTGATGTAGGACAAATATAAACCAACTTGTGGAAGATGGTAGTTTTGCGTCAAGGTTTCCCTAAAACAGGCGGCAGCAGAATTCTTTAAAGTTACAAATGCTTGGTAAAACTCGTTAAAACAATTTTCTAGTTTAACCAATACTTCTGAAAGTATTATTTTATCAGGTGCTTCGCTCGAAATTTGAGTGCCTGCTTCTTCTGCTTTGAAGTATTTGCAGGTGTCCAAACTGTAGGAAAAAGATCCATTCAAATAAGCGTGATAGTTAAAGTATAGCTGTATATTATAAACTTTTTGGATTGTACTTTTTAAATACTCATTGTAAATTCCCTCAAGTAAAACTCTGATTTTAAACTCCTCACCTGATGAATTCTCTGCGCCCAACAAACAGTACATCCAGTGGTCTAAAATATTTGAAATCAGCCACATTTCTTCAATAATCTTACCAATATTTTGAACTTTCTTATCAATGCTTTTGAAATACAACGCATTTTGGGAGTAGTTTTTCACTGAAGACTGATAAGCAAATATATCTATCTTCATTATTTCAGCAAGCACTACAATTTCATCCTCCCAAATAAAAGACCAATCTCCATCTTCCTGGTTTTCTGGATTAAAGTATTTTATTAAATGAGCAAACCCGGATGCATAAACAATCAAGTCTTCGAAAGTCATCTCTTCAAAGTTCACATAACCCTCTTTGAAAGGTTCCGTGAGCCTCTGAAATTGAGTTGTACCTGAAGATATTTGAACATTCTTTAGATTCATTGTCAAGAATTTAAAGTTTTACCCATTTTCACAAATTCCTTTTTCACAAACTCTGTTATATTATCCTGATTAATCACTCGTGAATTGTTTTTAATTGAAAATATACTAAGATTTCTTAAAATATTTACCAGAATACCTCCTGTTATTTCAAACTTATCGGCAATTTCTCTAAGATTTACATCTTTATGCAATTTAAAATCTTCACTTAAGGCTTTATCCCATAACTCGAAGCGTTCGTGCGGAGATGGAATCTTGAATTCCAAAATTAATTGAAACCTGCGCATAAATGCAGCATCAATTTCCCCCTTTTTATTGGAAGCCAAAATTACGATACCTGGATAATCTTCAATTCGTTGCAATAAATATGCTACTTGCTGGTTGGCATATCTGTCGTTGGACGATTTCGTTGCTGTTCTTTTTCCGAAAAGAGCTTCAGCTTCATCAAAGAAAAGTATCCATTGTTTGTTTTCGGCAAATTCGAAAATTCGTTCAAGGTTCTTTTCAGTTTCACCAATATATTTTGATACTACATTGGCCACATCAATCCTGTAAACCTGGCAATTTACACGCTTTCCTATTAGGGAAGCAGTAAGGGTTTTTCCTGTGCCGGAAGGGCCATAAAACAAAGCTCTGTAGCCTTTTTTTATTTTTCTGCTTACTTTAAAATCGGTAAACATTTTATCATGATGAATTGCCCAGTTTACAATCTCTTCAATGCTTTCAAATGTTTCAAAAGGGAGAATAAGATCGTCCCAGGTCATTTCAGTTTGTATGCACGTGGCAGCAATGTTTCTATCGAAATCGGGTAATTCTCCAAAAATATTCTGATCAATGATATCTTTGCGCAAAGAAATAACTGAAAAGGAGAAATCATTAGAATTCTCTACATGATCTATTTCGATGTATCTGTAAACTTTTGTGCCTCTTCTGAATTGCTGCAACAAGGCTATACGGATTTGTGGATCAGTATCATAAAATGCTTCAAAAAGAAAAATACATGTTTGAATAGTGGGATACGCACGATCATTTTTAATCATGAATCCAAACAAAATTGGAAAGTTATCTACTTTTCGTGCATCAAAAATAGCTTTGTACAAAAGATTAGGATTGTAAAAAGAAACTGCACATAAAGAAAGAACGATTCGTTCGAGAAAAGCCAAAGGATTCTTGTTCTGAAATTCATAGTATTTCAGATAAAAAGCGTCCTGTGCCAAATTGACACCAGAATACAATCTCGCAAGCCTGCATTTTATTAACTGAATAACGAAGCAGGTTTCGGATTTTATATCGAAATCAATTTTTATATTTTCTTCTTTCGTGTTCATTTTCAATCCAGTTTTACAGGTAGCCAATATTGATCTGCCTGACCACTTTCCTTTACTGTGTATATTAAACCTATTTCAACAAACTGACCTTCAGGCTTGTCGAAAGTACGTACCCAAACATCATTTAAAATAACTCTCAGTTCATAATTCGAAACTGCATCAAAAATCATAAATTTAAGGTCATTAAAAAGTTCTTCATTAACGGGTTCGAAGGCAAATTTACGCAAATTGCAACCAAACATAGGAGCAAGAATTCTTTCTCCTTGTTTGGTTGAAAATAAGATGTAAAAGCTTTGTTGGATATCCTCCAAATCCTTCGCCATACTCACAGAATTTTTCGGTTTGTGAAATAGTAAGGGAAAACCCCATCCTGAAAAAACCGTTTCTTGTTCCATCAAATCATCCACCAATTAAAACGTTTATACAACCAAGAATAATTGTTCCGCCATGTGCTGTCGAATCGCCCATTCTTGCAGCGGGAAGGCCTCCGATGAGAACTGTCATGGAGCCTTTTACAATTAAATCAGGGGGACCTACGCAGGTACACATATCGCTCACTCTTGCAGCAGGCATTCCTCCAATTAAAACAGTAGGAAACCCCTTTACCACAGGCCCGCCGACATGGGGTATAGGGGGCACTCCCGGTGTTTGCATCGGACAAACATGCATATCGCCTATTCTTGCTGCTGGTCCCATAATTTATTCAATTTTGTTTTTTTAATTTATTTTTACCAAAGTTCCTTGTATTGTAAGGATGCCCGAAGATTGAAGTTTTGCCATTCCATTTGCTTTGGCTTCCAAGGCGGCCTTAGCATCAATTTTTATACTTGTTGCATTTAAATCAAGCGTTGTTTTTGCTTCTATTTTTGCTCCCATCATTGCGTTGATTGTTATTTGACCTTTGGCCGATATTTTAACATCCTTGCCGCTATCCAAAGTAATGCCACTACTATTCATCATGATTTTATTTCTGTTGCTGTCTGCTAATTCAATTTTCTTCGCTTTATCATCTAAAATGAATTTGTTTCCACCCGGAGTTTCAATGGTTATTATTTTATTTTTTTCATCAAAAGTTACCTTCATCTTACTTTTTGTAACAATCGATTTTATCTCATTTTTTTTGTCTGGAGTAACAGGCATAGCTCTTTTACTGCTGAACACAGAACCTAAAATCACTGCATTTCGTGGGTCATTATTAATAAATGCTACAATGACTTCATCATCAACTTCGGGCAAAAATACTATTCCACAACTTTCAGAGGCATATAGATTTGATAATCTGGCCATTATGGTTTCGCTTTTATCAATCATGGAAGTTAATTTTATTTTTATGCGAAAATTTCCATCCGTATCATTTCCAACTTCAACAACCTTAGCAATCTGTATTCCTGAGGCTGGAGGAATGAGCCCGCTGCCATGAGGCATTTCAATATTTGATGTATATTCTGTATAGCCGGAGAAATCGCCCCCCAATTCTAATTCGCTTTCCCATTTTTCCTGTGTGATTCTTTGTTCCACACTACCAATAAAGGCATTCCCATTGAAAAGCTTGCTAATACCCGATATTTTTACAATTTCACCCGGATTTGCCTTAGCTGTGCCCTGTACGACTGCCGTTCCTGAAATCCGTGATATTTTTGAGTAAGCCAGTTTGCTTTCGGCCCAAGCTTTCAATTCATCATTGGGCATATTTGCATTGGTTTGAAGAAAGTAATTTTTCTTATTGAATGTTGAAGCCAAAGAATCTGTGGTAATACTACCGCCTAAAGATGAACTTATGGAACCTGATGTTACTTTAATATTTTTTTGTGTAGCACTATCCCAAGTTTGAGCTTCAACGGATTTAAATTGATTTTCGCCGTCAACGCTGGCGGAAAAAGATAGCAAGCCATCTTGATCAGATACTTCAAATGCAGGTGATTTGGAAAGGTCGGGTTTGTCAATTTTGATTTTATCATCATTTGTGAGAACAATCATACCACAAGCTTCTGCCCGGGAAAGAATAAAGTCCCAGTCTGAACAATAGTACTGAACCATCTCTTTATGGATTGTTCCACCCGTGCTCACATTGGCAGAAAGACCACTACTTGCAATTATTTTTTTTATAATGTCCGAATCTTTGCCTTGAAAGATTCCATTCTTTCTTATAGTTCCCAGAAGCAGGCTTTTGTGGGCACATTCCATCTCCAGACTAATTCTTCTATCTTCATCTCGTGAGAGTTTGTGCGATTTTATGACACCTTTAAAAATTTCTTCAATCGTTTCTTCCTGATAGCCTATCTGAATTGAAATGTCGCCTCCTGGTTTTAAATTTTCTTTTTCTGTAAATTTATAAGCTTCTTCAAGCGGAAGATTAGCAAAAGTTAATCTGACATTGGCTCTTGATATTTTATTCACACTTTTGGAGACAGAAATTTCGACAATGATATCGTCATCGATTTCAAGTTTGCTACCTCCACATTGAAGTGATATTGCAACAAGAGATAATATTTTCTTTATTTCTGCCATAGATTTTGTTTACCTCAACCCTGTTTTAACAGGTTTTTGTTTAACTTGTTTTGTTTTCGATTGCTTAGCAACAGATTTTTGTGTATTTTGATAAGAAACCTTAATACTTGTGGCTCTTCTGTGTCTGAAAGAAATAAAATCTCTCGAATCACTTTCTTTATAAAAATCTATATTCTGTGCAAAGCTACCCTGCTCTCCTAAGTCAACAAGTTGTTCAACAGATAAATCCACATCTGCCCTAAGGGGTTCACCAGATTCGCTGAACAAAGTATATTTGATCCCTATTTTTGTTACTTTTCCAATAAAAAAGTTATTTTTTTTATTAGGTGAAGCACCAGCGCCAATTCCGCTGAATACATTACCCCAATCAAGCTTAATAAAACTTGAACTTTTACTTTCTTTATGATAAGCAATGGTTAATTTTTTTATAAAATCAACCTGCTCCGATACAGTTTTATCCGATTCATACAGGGCACCTGTTCCGTCAATTATCAAGTTAAAGTCGGCACTTCCCGAATAGCGTCCTGTATCTTTATTATCCTTTGTATCGGCAGAAATGCTAAACGAAACAGATTCAGGATTTGCAGCAACAGTAATGCTTGCTGTTGCTCCTGAATTCTTTTTGGCATTTCCAAGGCTTTTAAAGCAACTAATTTTCAATCTCTTAAATGCCATTTTACCTTTTTGTTTTCTTTAAATTCTTCAAAACTTCCTTTGTACACTTACTTATTATATCATGGATAACTTTATCATCGACCGTAAGTTCTTGTGGTTTAAGATCAACTTTTTCGTCATTTACATTTATTTTGATATTTATTTCCTTAATAACAATAGGCATGACATCAATAGGTATTTTAGGCGTTTATATGAACCCGAATGAAAATGTAAAATTAAATAAGGCAAAAGCCAGAATAGCCAAAAATATATGCAAACCGAGCAATCTCAGAACATGTCTCAATGACCAGCCAACACTATTTATAAAAAGTATCCCATTAAGTTTGCTTAAAAACTTCAAATTTCATGTATGACAATTGCATTTCTTCAATCAAAATATCATTGCTTTTTGCATCGAGTTGCCCAACTTTCCAGCTTATTGGAAATGCATCCATCACAAACCAAATCAAAATAGGCAGTGAATCATTATCTAACAAAAAGACAAGTAGATTTCTCTTTTCAACTTTGCCTGTTGGACTATTAACATAATTCCAATACCAGGTAGCAAAAACAGAATCCTTCAACATCATCCCCCGATTGAGAACCAAAGGTGAATATTTTACTCCGCTTGGAATGCAGAGGGAGGCATTATTCATACCTCCGATCTTTACTTCCTCTGTTTGAAGGGTACTCTCAAGACCACTGACACTGGTAAAGCTTGTTTCCTTCAGCATAGACATTTTTAAGGTTTGACTCGAAAGTTGATTTGTAACATCCGAGGCTTTCTGCACTGAACCCAATAAGACTACACTAAAGCGAAATGCTACCGGAGCTGAGTAAGCAAACTTTGTTTTGGTAGCCATATTTTCACTTTACTATCCAGCCAATTCTTGGGTCAAACCTTCATGAGCCACTTCGAGACTTTCGATAGCCAATTCGTTTGCCTGAGCATTGAGCGTAGTTCCTGTTAATTTTATAGGAAAAGCATTTGTAATAGTCCAGGTAAGAACAATCTCATCTGCATCACTTTTTAGGTTGATTGTGATATTCTTCTTTGTATCTTCATGTTCAGGACCATTAAACTTTTCTCTAACCTCATTGAACCATTCGTATAATTTGTTATCATCTTTGTAAACACCTCTTTTAAAGGTAATGTTACTAAAGACAGTCATTCCTGGAACTTTTAATACGGAGTCGTTTGGACTGTCGCCAACGCGATAATCAATGGTTTGTAATTCTATATCCAAACCACTTATTTCCTGAAAACTAATCTCTCCAATATCATCAATTTCTACCTCAAACCTAAACTGAGGCACAGGGTAAAATAATGCTTCTTCTGCCATATATTTAATATTTTAAAAGTCTTTTGAATCAATATAAAATTTTGAAAAAATTAAAAACGATTATGAAGTTTGCATTCTTTGTTCGAATGTTATTACGATGAATTCAGCAGGGCGAAGTAATGCAACCTTAACAGAAACTTTCAACATTCCTTCTATTATATCTTCTGAGGTCATAGAGGTTCCTAAACCTACGTTTACTTCAAAAGCATCGGAAACAGCACCGCCGGCTAAGCCACCAGATTGCCAAAATCCTGTAAGAAAAGCAGTAATTGAGGCTCTGATAGAAACCCAGGTAGATGAATTGTTGGGTTCAAAAACGTAGGCTCTTGCCGCATTTTTAATTGATTGCTCAATGTAAGAAAGGGTTCTTCTTACATTAATATATCTATAGTCCTGACTATTTCCATCCAGTGTTCTTGCTCCCCAAACCAAGCAACCTTCTCCTGGGAAATATCTTATTGCATTGACAGATTTACCGCTTACACAAATGTTTAAATCTTCCTGCTCCTCATTTGTAAGTCTTACCACAGGTGCAGTAACAGCCAAAATTGGTTCGTTGGCGGGTGCTTTCCATACTCCGCGTGTATCGTCCACACGAGCAATCAGACCTGCTACTCCTCCTGAAGGTGGAAGAATATTTAATTTAGCTCCCATTTGATCTAAAAGGATTAGATATGAAGGGCATACAACCTTCAATGTTTTATGAATTCCTTTTGGATCAATTCCTTCCTTTTGGATTTTTGAAAGCTCATTGTTTATTTCATCAATTTTTCTTTGATTGGAATTAATTTGTGCTGCTTCTATTCCGAGAATTTCAATCAAAAGCTCTTTGTTGATAACATTCGTAAAGCTAAGCTCGTCTGAATCAACAATTGAGGTTTGAACAAAAGGATAATAAGCAGCGCCATAAGCGAGGGCATTGGTACCAATTTTATCGCGAAATATATTTACAATATCATCTTTCCCAAAGGTACGTGAAACGTTCCCATTGAAAACATCTAGGAGAGCAAACCGATTTTGTAATTTTGAAGATTGTGCCAGCATTTGTTGCTGAATATCTACAGCAGACGGGGCTGTCAGGTTCATAAGGTCTGGAATAACAATTAAAGTTGGATCTGGCTGTGATTCAATTGATTGAAGACCTGCAAGAATCTCACTTTTCGTAACTCCATTGACCGTTCCATCCGGAGCACTGTATGTTCCGGTTGATACAATAAAGGCTAACCCTCCGCCATTGGCAAAATAAAACCGCAAACTATCGTAAAGAAAGAATCGGGTAGATTTCAAGCCCAATAGGTATTTTTTATTATCTATTTCGAGATCAAAATCTCCTTCTTCAGAAGTGCTTAGTTCGAAAAGATGTTTTGGACCCATACCATATAAGGTCTCAAACTCACTTAATGACCTGACTGGTGTTGGTAAGTTAATCAAAGACTTTCCATTGATAACAGCTTTTTCTGTATATCCTATGAATGCAGGAACTGCTGTAGGCAATGAGATTGCTGACTTTGCAAAAGAAGTCTTTTCTATCACATAAACACCCGGCGTTGCAACACGGTTTGCCATAGATTTAAAATTTAAAGTTAAATACGAAGATGAATCTCAGATATATAATCCGAATCCACAGGAGAAATGTAATCGTACTCCAACGGAACCGGTAGATATTTGTTTATTAATTTTGAAAATATTCTTTCAGATTTTTCAATTTTTTCCCAAAGTTCGAGTCTTAACTCATTTTTTTCTTTTAGCATTACCTTATCGGATGTTTCTATGATCCAAGCAGGTAAATTTTTATATATTGTGGGTTTTGCTGTTTTAAATTTCACATTTCCTGTAATACATTTTATTTCGATCTTGGCATTTTTTCGGCTTCCGTTAGCGGTATTTATAATTATGTATCGGAATATGGTTTCAGGAGATTCAAATTTGATGAGCATACCCGGGGTTTCTACATCGCTTGTTTTACCAAGAATCTTTAAAATCACATCGCGGACAGCTTTGTAGAATAAGAATTTGATTTTCCCTGCTTTGATATATTGAGTTCTTTTGATTTTCCCTTTGTCCTCATCAGATATTTCTTGAATATTATCCTTGCTGTATGCTATGGTTTGAAAGTTTTTTTTCTTGTCGGAGTTCGTGAAAAATAATTCTTTTGAAGGATGGTTTTTAACCCCATGGGTGATTTGAAAAAAACGCTTGTCTGTGAAAAATAATTTAAACTCCCATTCAAAATCTTCGGCTTTTTTTAAAAATGAGGCAAAATGCAAACTATCATTCAGATCAGCATAAATATCAATACCTGAATCTGTTTTGCGGGCACGAAGTTTATATCTGTTCAGGAAAACTGCTGTAAAATCATTCGGTTCAATCCAAGTATCCTGAGCCATTCCTGATTTATACCAAGAGTGTTCTAATTGAATGCTCAAAATGCACTTAGGACTAAAACTTAAATGAATCATAATCAAATAAATTAATAGGCTAAAAAAGGATAAATGTCAGGAAATCAAGAATAATAGGATCTTAAAATCAACCAATGACATGTGAACGCATCATATTTCAGAATTCTAAAAATCACTTACCAAATCTAATTAAATTATTGATTAGAAAAAAAAAAAACAGACTTTTTTTTGAAAAAAAAAACAGGCAAATTTGTTGGAATTTTAGGGATAGGTTTGAATGCTCGAAGAAAAAAGAATTTCTGTGATTCTATTTTCGTAAAACAATCAATTAATCATTCATTTCATTTGCGAGAAGGAGTACTTTAGAAATATTTTTATCTTTATCAATGACAGGCGTATAGCTCATAATCAAAGTTACAATTTTGCCCGATTTTGAAATTCTGTTTACTATGCCCTGAAATGAATTTCCGGTAATAACCGTTTTCCAAATATGCTCAAAGAATTCTTTTTCATCCTCCGGAATCAGTTTATGAATGTTAAGCGCAAGTAGTTCTTCCTGAGTATATTCCAATATACTTGAATATCTTGTGTTGGCAATGATTAAATTTCCTTCTTTTGTATATTCTGCCCTGATAATGGTACTGTCGATGGCGTTCAGAATTGCATACATCTCCGATTCTTTCTTTTCGGATTCTTTCTGCATTTTTTCCAACTTTTCCACATTAAAATGGTTCAATCGTTCTTGTGCAGCAAGTTTTTTCTCTTTCTTCTTCGAATCCAATAATAAATTCTCGATTTCAATTTCCTTGTGCTTACTATCTGTAATTTCTACTGCAATATTTAGCACTTTATAGGGAATAGAGTTTAGATCATAAATCAGTGTATAAATTTCTGAAAGCCAAATATCTTTGCCATCCAGGGTATGTTTGGATTGTATCTTAACAATATTTTTCCCTGAGGTCAATTCTTCCCATAGTTTTTTATAAACAGATACTTGATCTTCACGTATTTGAAGAGCTTCAAAGACAGTTTTCCCTTCAATAATCATAGGATTTAACTTGAAAAGAAGCAGAAAGGGCGTGTTCATTCGGATTATCCGACCTTCCATGTCAAACTCGCCAACCAAAAATGTAGTGTCCAGTGCATTTAACACAGCGCTCATTTCGGCTTGTCGCCTCGCTGATTCCTCTTGGCTTGCTTGTAATTCCTCGAGATTTTGCCGCATTTCTTCTTCTTGCGCCGACAGTTCTTTGGCTTGAAATTGGGTCTCTATAAGCAACTGTTGGGTTGTTGTATTGATTTTTGTTATCGAAAGGCTTGAGGCAACATTTTCAGCAAGTTTTTCGACAAATTTTATTTCATGTTCAAAGAAATTGTTGAACGAAGCTATTTCCAAAACACCTAATACATTGTTGTCAAGTTTTATTGGAACGATCAAAACCGATCCAGGATTGGATGTTCCTAAGCCTGATTCTATTTCGATATAACTTTCTGGCAGATTGGTCATGTAAATGGTTTCTTTTTCAAGAGCGGCAGCACCTAAAAGACCATCACCCAAATAAACTTTCTTTTGAAAAAACTTCTTGCGATTGTAGGCAAAACTCGATACTAAATCTAGGCTGAATTCATTGCCATTTTGGTCGTCTGCTACAAACAAGCCGCCTTGATTCGCATTCATATATTTGATTAGGTTTTTCAGAAGATTGTCGCCCAATTGCTGTACGTTATCCGAATTGGACTGAAGAATATCTGAAAATCGAGCTAAGCCTTCGTTGACCCATTGACGTTTTTCTTCCTCCTGTTTGATTAACATTTCCTGCTCTTTGGCTCTTTTCAGACTGCTTCTCATGTCGAGAAGTGAATTGCCTAGCATATCTTCTTTGCTCAAAGGGGTAAATTCGTAATCGAAATTTCCTTTTTCAATTTCGTTTGAAAAGCGTGAGGTTTCCCCCCAGCCATCTATGAGAATGTTCAAAGATTTTGCGATATCTCCAATTTCATCATTTCTTCGATAGATTATTTTTTCAACCATTCTCCCTTTTGATAGAGAATCAATGATTTCGACCAATTTCTGAATAGCCGAAGTGATGGGGCGAATAATGAACGAAACACCTATATAAAAAATGATGATGGATATGATTACACCCCAGATAATACCATTTCTGATTTTGTCCAAACCGCTATATAACTCATATTCAAATACAGAGGTAGCGACATAAATATCCAGAGGTTTAAAATATTTAAAATAAGTCCACTTCCATTGGCCTTCGTCTGTTTCTGGCCATTTATAACGGAATTTTTCTTCATTTTCATTTTTTGCATGAACAAGCTTTTTATAAAAATTCAATTCCTTTAAGTTTCTGCCTTCAATTCCTGTTACATTGATCACCGAAAATCCATCGCCAGAAACAACATAAGGATAACCGGATTCAAAATATTTTTTCTCATAAAAAAGAGGCTTAAGAATATCGTAATCCATCTGTTTGACGCCCACTGAAAGAATCCCTACTACTTCATTGTTTACAATGATAGGATTGAAGGCGCTGATATACCAATCATTGATTTCGTAGATCCGGCCTAAAAAAGGTTTTTTTGAATCGATGATGGAAATAATAGGGGAGTCTTCTGGTAGCAAAGTTCCTTTTGCTCTTGTTCCGTCTTTGAATAGCAAATTGGTTGAAATTCGAACAAAACCTCGTGATGTCTTCTGAAAGAAGCTAACTGTTTCTACTCCTTTGCTTTTGATAAAATCTACGAATTCATTGCTGGTATTCAGTTCTTTATTATTTAAATACCACTTCTTTCCATTGGTTTTATCACTGGACTTTTTATTTTTATCGATGATTTCAATTTCGGTATCTTCACCAATGGTTATTCCACCTGAAAGATTATAAAGTGTTTGGGTGAAGGAAATGGAAGAATTGATCTTCTCATTTTTCATATCCGTCTGAACTTCAAATATATTTATCAGGTCTTCCAGAAGAACAAGCAACTGTTTGTCTGCCTTATTGAAAATTTCTTTCTTTTGGGTATCATATAGATAGTAGCCCAATGAAGCAAACACCACCAAAAGCAAAGCAACAATGAACAAGTTGAACCTTGCATTCAGTTTCAGGTTATTTAGTGATCTGTTTATGTAAGTGAGTGCTTTCAATTACAAATTAATACTACAATTTATTAAATAATCTATATTTATAACATCTAACTTTAATAATCAAGGCTTTGAAAGTTACATTGGATTCTCTCCATTGCACCCAAAATCCATAGAAGATTCAAAATTAAATGATTACTGCAATTTTCACTTTATTATACGTATTACAATCAACAAATTTATGAATATTTCTCAAATTTCCCCACCAAGTGACAAAACATTTTCAAAATAATTCAAATCGGTCATTATCATAATTCAAATCGGGATTTGAACAGTCCTATTTTTCAATGCTTTCGAACTACTTAAATCTATCAAAATCATTGATATAATAATAATACTCCAATCATATTGCTATAATTTTGCTATGTCTAAAATAGGTTACATTTTTGTTTCAAGCAAAAAAACTTTTCAGCCTTAATAATTTTTCATAAGAATAATATTATTTTAAATTTGTAACCAAAGGTTTTAATTTTTCTAAAAGCAAATCCATTATGAAACATCTACATCGCAGAAACTTTTTTAAACTTCTTGCGGCGGGCACTGCAGGAATTGCCCTTCCTAATATTGTGAATGCAAATACAAATAGTTCGCAATCCAATGACACAAAGTATAAGCTCATTCACAGGAAGTTGGGCAATACTGGAATAGAGGTTCCCATTGTGAGTATGGGGGTTATGAGGGCAGATAATCCCAATTTGGTTAAAGCAGCCTACAAAGCAGGTATTACCCATTTCGACACCGCTTATGTATATCAAAACGGCAAAAACGAGGAAATGCTGGGTACTGTGATGAAAGAGTATAAAAGAGATTCATTTATCATGGCTACAAAAATCTATGAAAATATGGATGAGAATGGTCGGTTCACAAGCGAAGTAACGACAGATTCGTTCTTGGAAAAATTAGAAACAAGTCTCAAACGTTTGCAGATGGAATATGTTGATATTCTTTATGTTCACAATATTTTCAATGTGGAGAATGTAATGGATGAAAGAATTCTCAATGCGCTTCGAAAAGCCAAAGAGCAGGGAAAGATTAAATTTACGGGTATATCCACGCATTATAAAGAACCTGAAGTAATTAAGGCCACGACCGAAAGTAAATTCTATGATGTAATTCTCAGTTCCTATAATTTTCAGCAAACTCATGTGGCAGAGGTCGAAACTGCATTGGCTGCTGCTGCCAAAGCTGGTCTGGGCATAATTGGTATGAAGACCATGGCGGGAGGCTTTTTTGACAAAGAAAGGACTAAACCCATCAATGCAACTGCTGCTATGAAATGGGCTTTGAAAAATCCAAATATACATACTGTCATCCCCGGATTTAGTACATTTGAACAGCTTGAAGAAAACATGGCCGTGATGGCTAAGCTAAAAATGTCTAAAAAAGACAAGGAAGCACTCATAATAAAAGATGCTTCAGGCAGCTTGTATTGTCCCGGTTGTGATGAATGCCGCAAGGATTGTATAAAAAATCTCCGCATTCCCGATATTATGCGTGCCTATATGTATGCATACGGATACAAGGATTTGAAAATTAGTCAAGACTTGATTTATGAACTGGGAATATCATCCGATCCCTGCAAAGATTGCTCAGAATGTGCTGTTCAATGTCCCAAAGGATTTGACGTCAGAAGCAAAATTAGTGATATTGCCCGGTTAAGAGAAGTTCCAAGAGAATTTGTTGCTTAATTTTAAATTAATTGATTAAATCATTAGAAAAATTTTTAAATTATGAATAAGTTCTTGATAATCATAGTTCTGTGTCTGTTAAACCTTTCCGTAATTCAGGCATGGAATTTCCCTCCGATTCCTGATTTGGTAAAATCTGCCAAAGAGGACAGCTACAATCCTCAGACTCTCTACAACATTATTAATGGTGGAGCAGATTTGTATCTGCTTTATGATTTTGTTGAAATGAGAACAACAGACTATATGGTGAAAGATGACATCTATATAAACATACAGGTATATGAACACAAAACAGGCGTAGATGCCTTCGGTATTTATACGCAGGAAAGACCAACAAAAATTGTGAATAACTTTATTGGAGCACAATCCTACCAAGAAAATGAAATTCTAAATTTCTTCACAGGAAAATTCTATGTGAAAATCAGAAGTAATGACAATTCAATTGAAACCCAAAAGTCTGAATACGAAGTAGCAAAAGCTTTGGCCAATGAATTGGGTTGTGGTGAAGGAATTCCGGGTATTTTTTCAGATTTTCCCAAGGAAAACAGAGTTGAAAATAGCGAACAATACATTTCAAAAAACTTTTTGGGAACGCCATTTCTTTCACATGCCTACACTTGCGATTATTCTGTTGGTGAAACTCAAAGTAAGTTATTTGTTTTGAAGAATAAAGATCAAAACGAATCTGTACTTTTGGCCAAGCAATATTTCAAATCCATAAAAGCAAAGAAAAAAGCTATGCCTGATGTTTTTATGGAGGTGAAAGATGAATATAATGGGAAAATATTTTTAATCATTTGCAAACGCTATATCATTGGCTGCTCTGGCACGGAAGATTCTGATAAATCCAAGATTTCTATTATGCTTCTTTATGAAAAACTTAAGCAAGAATAAATTGGAATTTTGAATATGCATTTTTATGAAGCTGATGGCAGCAATTTAATGAAACCCAATACAGCAGATGAACAGACTGGACAGACTAACGAGCATACTCATTCAACTTCAATCTAAACGACTGATTACTGCCCGTGAAATAGCTGAACGGTTTGAAGTTACAAATAGGACTATTTATAGAGACATTCAGACTTTAAGACTTGCAGGTGTTCCAATTGGTGAAGAAGAAGGAAAAGGATATTTTTTAATCGAAGGTTATAGATTGCCACCTGTAATGTTCACAACTGAAGAAGCAAGAGCTTTGTTTACGACAAGCAAAATTTTGAATTATCATACTGAAGATTCTCTAAAGCAAAATTACGAATCGGCGCTCTTAAAAATTAAGGCAGTATTATCCAGCAAGGACAAAGAAAAATTAGAATTTTTAGATTCGAGAATTGGTTTTCAGAAACCTTGGGCACCTACAAGTTTACATTTGGACAGTATTCAACATTCTATTACAGAAAACGAAAAAATAAAAATTCTATATCAATCAAAAAAGGAAAACCAAATAACGGAACGAATCATTCATCCTTATGCTGTTTATTTTAGTGGTGCTGTTTGGACAACAATTGCCTACTGCGAACTCAGAAAAGAAATTAGAGAATTTCGCCTTGACAGAATAAAAGAACTAAAATTGCTTCAAACTCATTTTCATCCAGACAAGTCTTTCAGCATTGAACACTATTTGGAAGAACGTTCAAAAAAAATATTTTAGACCCCTGACATAGGGCTGTCATAAGTGTCTTTTAGCTTTGCTAATAATTTAATTAAAAATGTTTATAATAATCGTCATTGCTTCTCTTTTCAGGAAGTGTAAGCAAGACCCAAACGCAAAAAAAGTATGACAGCAAAGCAAATCACAATCAGAGACAAACAAGTTGAAATCAATTATTTTCAACAAGGAGAAGGCAACTTTACACTTCTGTTTTTACACGGCTGGTGTATTGACGGAACTTATTGGAAAAATCAAGTAGAATATTTTTCTAAAATTTACAATGTTTATGCAATTGACTTACCTGGTTTTGGCAAATCTAAAGCAGAAAGAAAAAATTGGACTGTAGAAGAATATTCCAATGATGTAACAGCATTTATTGACGCAATGAACCTAAAAAATGTTGTAATCATTGGACATTCAATGGCTGGCGAAATAATGTTGCAAGCAGCATTATGCAATAATCCCAAAATAACCGGAATTATAGGCATTGATAATTTCCGGTTTATTGATGTTTCATATACTCCAGAGCAGATGGAACAAATTACAGACTTTCTTTCAATGCTGCAAAACGACTTTAAAAATTCTGCGCCTATATATGCAGACATGATGCTTTTTCACCCAACAACTTCAAATGAAGTGAAAGACAGAGTCAAAAATGATTTTGCAAACAGCAATCCCGTTATTGGCTATGGAACATTTATGAACCAAATGCAATACGCCTATAACGATGCACAAAGATTAGAACAGCTTAATTACAAGTTGTATTTAATTAACAGTGACTATTTTCCAACAAATGAAATTGGACTGAAAAACCATTGTAAAAATAGTTTTCAAGCAGAAACGATCCCTGCCACCGGACATTATCCAATGATAGAAAAACCGAAAGAATTTAATTTGATTTTGGGAAGGGTATTGACCAGTATGATATAAACCGCTGTTGATAATGGGGATAAAACATTGGGGTTTAAGAGTATGGGGTTCATTTCAGCCCTGTCGGGTTTCGTCTCGGTAGATACAGACCCACTTAGCAAACCCCAACGTTTCATATTCGCAATGATTATATGTAAGCTATTGAAAAATAGATTACATATACTGTTTTCACAACTTCATAAAATCGAAAATAATTTATCATGAGTCACCTCAAGAGACGATTTTCTTCGTATCACAGCAATTCATTGCAGTATATTTCTGGTATAAAAAAATCCCGTTAGGGACGACCTACTATCCTTATAGTTCTGAAATTTGGAAAAAAAAAACTCCAATCCTATTGGTTCAAAATACTTGAACCAATAGGATTGGAGTTTTTTAATAACGATGACTACTCTGCGCTCGTAGTATCTTGTTCTTCAGATTTTTTGTTAAGAACATTTTTGTAACGATTTCTGAATTTATCGATACGACCTGCAGTATCAACCAATTTCATTTTTCCGGTGTAAAATGGATGTGAAGTATGCGAAATATCCAGTTTTATTAATGGATAAGAAACTCCTTCTACCGTAATTGTTTCTCTGGTCTTTGCACAAGATCTTGTTATAAACTGATAATCGTTTGAAAGATCTTTAAAAACAACCAATCTATAATCTGCGGGGTGAATATCTTTCTTCATTTTGAAACAATATTGAACAAATTAAACTTTAATTAAATAAAAATCAGAAATATTTTGATGTAATATTAAATAATTCTTAAATTTGACAAGAATTAGATTTTTTAAGAAAACGAAAATATTTTTTTCTTAGAAACGGGATGCAAAAATAGAGATTTTTTCGTAAACAAAAAATTTTTTTTGAAAAATATTCTGTTGGGAAACAATTTATTCTTTGGGACTTTGTTTCTTATAAGATGTACACTATTAATTTGCGCAGGAATTTTTAAAAATTTAGTACTTCGAAATCTAATTGGATTTCAAAAAGTATTGTATATTGTTGTTCTATAATTTGTGAAATTCAGCATGCTTTATTTGTTAGTCATTTTTATATTAAAATTATAGTTATCAAATTTTTACGATCTGAAAAGGGCAAATAATGTTAAAACAAGCAGAACAGTTATTTTTGACTCATTATAAGCGCGAGCCATAGAATTTCCAAATCTTTTTCACAAACCCAAGTAACTGGGAATGATTTTCAGGAGGTCTGTATAAAAAATACAGACATGGACTGAAAACTATATATTTTGAAAGATTTTAACCACCGGAATAACCTATACGGATCGATGAAATATGAATTGACAAAGTTGATCGACAAAAAAAAATTGGACGATCTTTGCGAAAACTTTTTTCAGGCTACTCAAGTAGCTTGCTCAATTTTTGACTTGTCGCAAAATAGAATTTGCAATTCAAGTTGTAATGATTTTTGTAATGATTTTCACGCCAAAAACGCAATTTCTTGTTGCCTCCATGATCATTCTCTTTTAGAGTTTTCCTATACTTTTGAGAATAAATTTGACGTTTTTGTTTGTCCCAATAAATTTCAGCACGTTGGAATTTCTATACAAATTGAGGGTGAAAAAATAGGGCAGATCTATTTAGGTCCCTATATTCAGAGCGATCATTGGAATCTGGATCAAAACATAGAAAAATTAAAAGCACATCCCACTATTGTTTGTCTTGAGGAACAACAGGTGCACCAATATGTAAAATTATTTCTAAATTATACCCAATTGGTCACAGAAATCAGTATTGAAAAAGTCAATCATCTGAATGATTTACAATTTCAAATAAAATTGCAGAAAGATCTGGAATTCAAGAATAAGCATATTCAATCTTTGATCAAAGAAAACGAGTTCAGCAATGAGAAATTCATGCAATTGGCAGATAACATTGATTCGATTTTTTGGATCATCAATAATGAGGGAAAAATTATTTATTTAAACAAAGCTTTCGAAAAGTTATCTGGTAAAAGTTATGATGGAGAAGACCTATCTATCGATACTTTCATTGAATTAATTCATCCCAAAGAGCAAGAAGATTTTAAAAATTATTTTAGCAATTTGCTGAATCGAGAAGGTAAGTTTGAACAAGAAATCCGAATCGTATTGCCATCCAAGGAAATAAAATGGATTTGGGCAAAAACATTTTCGGTCTTTGATGCATCCAGCGGCAAAATAAATTACGTGGGGGTTGCCAATGATATTACAGAAATGAAAACCATCCAACAACAATTAGAAGTTGCTAAGCTTAAAGCCGAAGAATCGGACAAATTGAAATCCGCATTTCTGGCAAATATGTCGCATGAAATCAGGACGCCCATGAATGGAATTTTAGGTTTTTCTGAGCTACTGAGCGATTCACTTACAACAGAATTACAAAGAAAACAATACATTCAAATTATTCAAAAAAGCAGCAACAGCCTTTTGGCTATCATCAATGACCTGATCGACATTTCTAAGATTGAAGCAGGACAAATTCAATTACACACTTCTGAATTTTTTATCAACCGATTGTTATTGGATACCGAAGAACTTTATCAGAATAAAAAACGCATCCATAACAAAGACTTTGTTAGAATAGAAGCTTTTTGTGAATTGCCTTCGGAATACTGTATTCAGATTTCAGATCATCTGAAAATCAAGCAAGTATTAACCAATTTTGTTGAAAATGCTTTCAAATTTACAGAATATGGCTACATCGAATTAGGTTACAAAATATTGGATGAAGAAAATATTTTATATTATGTAGATGATAGCGGTGTAGGTATTCCCGAAGATAAACAAGTAAAAATTTTTGACCGTTTTAGCCAGGCAGACGAAACGATTTCGAGGAAATATGGCGGAACAGGATTGGGACTTTCCATCTGCAAAGGTCTTATAGAATTTTTACAAGGCAGGTTGCATTTGGTTTCTGATTTACTTTTTGGTTCGTATTTTTCATTTACTTTGCCTTTTACCAGTGCAATAGAGAGTCACATTTTAAAAGAAATTCATGAAGAAAATAGAAAAATTATTGCAAGCAAAAAAGTTTTGATTTTCAGTGATGAAAATGAATCGGTAACGCAAATAAAAAATTCTGTACTTCAGCTTACAACTTATTGTGTGATAGTTAAAAACATGTCAAAGGCGATAGAAACTTTCATCCTGAATGAAATTGATCTGGTGATTATCAACGCCGAAATGATAGATACTCGTTTGTCTGATATCATAATGAAATTTAAACGAATACGAAAATCTCCAATAATCGTACTCTCGCATCATCCTTCCAATGATGAAAAGGCCAATTGTTATATGGCAGATTGCGCTGGATACTTTGGTATGGATTGCCATCAAAGATTAATTTGGATGGTCGAGCGATTGCTAAGCAAAAAAGGTGATGGAATTTAAAAATTATTTTAGTTTTGCAACGAAAACAAAATCAAAACCCAAGTCGCAATGAGAAATAGCAGTCTGGTCTCCATTAATGATTTTACCAAAGAGGAGATGCTTGATATTCTGAGTCTTTCAAAGGAATTTGAGAAAAATCCAGATCAGCGAAAATTAAATGGAAAAATAATTGCAAGTTTATTTTTTGAACCTTCGACCCGAACAAGACTTAGCTTTGAAACCGCAGCAAAAAGACTAGGTGGCAAAGTAATAGGATTTTCTGATTCGAGCAGCTCAAGCATAAGCAAAGGTGAATCGCTTAAAGACACCATTAAAATGGTTTCCTCCTACAGCGACCTGATAATCATGAGGCATCCCCTTGAGGGAAGTGCTCGATACGCAAGTGAAATTTCTTCGGTTCCTGTAATCAATGCGGGAGATGGATCCAATCAACATCCTACTCAAACATTGCTCGATCTTTACTCAATACTGAAAACACAAGGCAGGCTCGAAGAACTTAGCGTAGCTTTTGTTGGCGATCTGAAATATGGAAGAACGGTTCATTCTCTGATACTTGCACTTATCGCTTTCAAACCTGTGTTTTATTTTGTTTCACATGAAAAATTAAGATTGACCAGCGAATACAAAATGATGTTGGATCAAAATGAAATCAAATACTCCGAACACAATGATATCAAAGAAATTTTGAATGAAGTAGATATTCTTTACATGACAAGAGTTCAGCAGGAGCGATTTTCCGATCCGATGGAATATGAAAAAGTGAAAGGAACCTTCATTCTGAAAAATAAAATGCTGGCAAATTCGAAAAGAAATTTAAGAATCCTTCATCCACTTCCCCGTGTAGATGAAATACACATCGATGTTGATGAAAACGAAAAGGCATATTATTTTGAACAAGCATTAAACGGTGTTTATGTCAGACAAGCCATACTCACAAAAGTATTGAACCTGCTTTAAATCTGAAAAAACAAAACAATGGCAGAAAAAAACGAGTTAGTTGTAAGCGCAATTCGCGAAGGAACTGTAATAGACCATATTCCAGCGCAAAGTTTGTTTAAAGTAATCAATATCTTGGGCTTGGACAGAATAGAAAGTCAAATTACTTTTGGAACCAACTTGGATAGCAAGCGATTGGGCAAAAAGGCCATCATCAAGATCGCTGATTTATTTTTTAAAGATAAGGAAATTAACAAGATCGCCTTGGTGGCTCCTTCGGCCAAACTTAATATTATACATGATTATCAGGTTATCGAAAAAAAGTTGGTAGAGCTTCCTGATGAAATTCTGGGCATCGTAAAATGCTTCAACCCCAAATGTGTAACAAATCACGAGCCTGTACAAACAAAATTCAAGGTGTACACCAAAATGGATGTTTCACTTTTATGCCACTACTGTCAAAAAATTACGGATCAGGAGCATATTCAGATATTATGATTTTTTGTGGAGTTTGATCTAAGGATCTGAAAATTAATTTAGAAGAATTCTATTTTCTAAAAAATCACAGTCAGAGAAAAAAGTAATTAGCCTTTGTACATATACGAACTCATTCAGGATTTTTTCTACTTCCTTTTTCTATGAATAAAAAAATAATCTTTTGTTGCACCATGCCATCCTATTTTTTCTTCCCAAATACTCGTTGCTATGTTTTGAAACAATTCTTTCCTACTTCTCATTTCGAGAGTATCGAGTTTCGATGTACATGAAAAATGCAAAATCTCGATTTCATACTTTGGGCTTGAATATCTTTTTACCTCCAATAAATTTAAGGGTGTGCATGATATAAATTCGTTCATGTTCATTATGATTTTTTTTTCATTCAAACTTAGAAGGAATGAACAGTCTGTTCTTTGCTCTGTACGTAGGCATGTGTCATTAAAACTTATTGCATTAGGGCTGACAATCGAAAACATTTTTAAGGATTTGGCAATTTCCAATGCTTTGGTGTATTCTTTCATCATTTCCTCTCTGTATCGGCTTTTTATTTGTTTTGAATTTTCGTCCACGAAGTTTTCTCTGAAATTCACCGTATCAATCAATTGAATCAATTTCAGCTCGTTTTTTGAATGGTATTTCAAGCTAATCGTTCCTTTCCAGAAATAATGATCTTCGGACATGTAGCCATCTTCACAATATCGGATCAGATCTGATTCAATAAAAATCACTTTCCCTTTCCATTCCCCGATAGGAAATAGGCGATACTGGAGTGCTCCACAACAAGCCATTGCGCAAAAACTCCAAAAAGTAGTTATTAAACAGATAATGAGTATTTTCATGTCAATAACTTAAGAAAAATGGATGCCTATCAATGCAATGCATGTAGAATTGAAACCAAAACCGAAAAATGTAAGTGACCTGTTTATGAAACACCTAAATTCGCATCGATAGGCACCCTCAATAGTGTCAAGCAAGATTAATCAATTTTTACAGAAGTGTAAGAAACCTCCTTCGAAACCAGTTCTGTAAGTATTACTTGATATGTGCCATCCTTTAAATCATTTCGAATAATAGAAACGGTTTGTGAACTCACATTTTCAACTTTCTTTACCAAAGAACCAGCCTGATCAAAAAATTCAACTTTGTACAATCCATTGCCGTCTGAATTAATTTGCATTGAGGTAAATTCTCCTTTAGAATCGTGACCAGCAAAATAAACCAAATCATCGCCCAATACATTGGATTGAGCACTTGATACACCAACAGCAAGAAAAAAGATTGAGATGAGAATAAACAATAATTTCATTTGTTTAATTTTAAATATTTTACAAATTGCTACTTTTTGATTGTTTCTCATCTTATAGGAGGTGTTACGATTTTCTACTTCAAAGGTTACTGTTTTCATTGAATATTTTGTTAAAAAATTGTTAATTGCTTTTAAATTGCCATGAATGTGGGACTTCCATTAAAATATAATCTGGTAAAAGCACAACCTGATAATCATGGCAAAAGTCATGCTATGTTTTCAAGCTTTTGAAAAAAATTCTTGCTTTTTGGGGTATTATTTAGGTATAGCAATAAGTATAATTTTTCAAATGTTATACCAAATATTCATTCAAAGAATTCTTCCGCAAAAAAACTATAATAGCTGAAAAGTGCAAGAAGATATTTGAGTTTTCTTTTTTTTTATTACTTTTAACATTTAAATGAATTTTTACGTTATATAGAAAACCATTAAAAATTTATACGTATGAGAAAGCATCAACTATTTTATTTACTTGTCTGTTTTTTTCTGACATTTCTTTGGATACCTGCTATGTCCCAAGAAGATGACGAAGCTGGAAACGGTTTCGATGCTGTAAACCCCATGGAGCAAGTGAGCAACTTAGGCGCAAATTTTGGTATGACCAGCGTTGGGGGGCAAAACTACATAGGTTTTAGAATTAATCCTGAAATTTCACTTTTAAAATTTGGTGTAGGTTTGGATATTCCGATCATGTTCAACCTCGAAGATGGAAAATTCAGAACCGATGAATTTAAAGATGGCGTTGGCATTTTCAGGATGATTCGCTACGTTCGCTACGGTGTGAAAAAGCGAGATCCATTTTACATCCGTCTGGGTGATATTTCGGGCGCATACCTGGGATATGGCATGTTGCTGAATAACTACACCAATTCCTACAGCTATGAGAAAAGAAAATTAGGTATCAGTATGGATATTCTGATCAAAAAGAAATTTGGTTTAGAATTGGTTTATAGTGATGTCGATTTGAGATCTGCCAATTTATTTGCTATTCGTCCATATATTAGACCTTTTGGCGCAACAGGTATCCCTATTGTGAAAACCCTCGATATAGGGATCAGCTATGTGACAGACCATGATGTAACAAAACTTGTTGTGGATGGCAAAACCATACAAAATGATTTTATCGTGGACGGAATGGGGGGCTATGGGGCCGACATGGGACTCTATTTCATCAATAATCGTTGGGTGAGGTTATCTGGGTTTATGCAATATGCCGGATTGTTAAAAAATTCGTCATTCAAATTTGACTCAGCCAGACATGCTATCGCGGGTGAAATAGCTCTGGATCCAAGCAAAGAAGAAATATATGGCGCTACGCCTGATTTTATCAGAGGTTACAAAGATGGAACCGGATTCAGCACCGGTTTGGATCTTAAAGTCAATATTATAGGTGAAACATTTAGAGCCGATGCGCGTATCGAAAGACTTTTTTATACAGATTATTTCAAACCTCAATTTTTTGATGCTATTTATGAAATGGACAAAGATTCTGCCTTGTTTGGTCTGGCTTTGGCACATGAAAAGAAAGGTATTTATGGATCGCTTTCTGCAATTGTTTTACAAAAAATCAGCCTAACGGGTTCTGTTATGTTTCCTGACAAATTTGGACCTGGAAACCCCGGTGCATTCCAACTTTATCTTGATGCAAGTCGCCTTTTGAAGACGATTGCCCTTTCAGGTACTTATATCAAAGGCGGACTAACTGTTTTTGCCATGAATGAAGTATTCAAACTCGACCAAAGATCTTTGTTGAATATGACTCTTGCATACAAAATTAAACCTTGGCTGCTCGTTGGGATTGACTATCGCTGGACTTGGTCAAAAACCGAAACAGGGGAATTCAAAGCATCCAACTACATTATGCCCCATATTGGTTTAAGATATCCTTTGGGTATAGCGAAAGAGGATCACGGTGAAGAAGGAACTGACTATTAATTGGACTTAGGGATTAGGAGTAAGGGATTAGGACGCTTAATATAAAGATTCCTAATTCCTAATTCAAAGATTCCTAATTATTAATAGATTCTTAATTCAATTTTTACGTCTTATTTTATGAAATTGAATCGAAATAAATATCTTTGCGCTTAAGATTTCAATATTTTGTAATTCTTTAGAAATTGGTTTGGAGTATTACAATTATTTTTTGAAAAACAGTCAAAATATTATTCAGCTATGCACAATAAAATAATTAGCGGGCAAACATCAATAGCAGTCGTTGGATTGGGTTATGTGGGTTTACCTATTGCTTTGGCCTACGCAAAACATGTCAATGTGATAGGCTTTGATATCAAAGAATCTCGCATCGATATGATGAAGAAACGCATCGATCCCAGTAACGAGATTTCTCCCGAAGAATTTCTGAACAAAAATATTACCTTTACCGCTAATCCCGAAGATCTTAAGAAAGCAAGCTTTTTCATAATCGCTGTGCCGACACCTATAGATGATCATAAACTACCGGATCTTGAACCCTTATTTCTTGCCACCGAAATTGTAGGCAAACAAATGAAAAAAGGAGACTATATCGTTTATGAGTCAACAGTATATCCGGGTTGTACAGAAGAAGATTGCGTGCCTTTACTTGAAAAATATTCCAAATTAAGATTTATAACGGATTTCAAAGTGGGCTATTCGCCCGAAAGAGTAAATCCCGGTGATACAGAACACTCCATTAGCAAAATTATCAAAGTGGTTTCTGGCTGCGATCATCAAAGCTGCGAAGTCATTGCAAAGGTTTATCAAATTATTGTTCAGGCTGGTGTTTACAAAGCCAGTTCTATTAAGGTTGCTGAGGCTGCCAAAATCATTGAAAATGCACAAAGAGATATCAATATTGCATTTATGAATGAACTATCGATGTTGTTTGAAAAAATGGAAATCAACACGTACGAGGTTCTTGATGCTGCTTCAACCAAATGGAATTTTCTCAAATTTACACCCGGTCTTGTTGGCGGGCATTGCATTGGTGTAGATCCCTATTATTTGACATACAAAGCCAAAGAATTTGATTTTCATACCAGAATTATAAATTCAGGAAGAGCCTTGAACGATGAAATGTCTTATTACATTGCAAGACAGGTAATTAAGAAAATGCTTTCGGTAAAAATCAACCTCATTACGGCCAAGGTTTTGGTGATGGGAATTACTTTTAAAGAAAATGTAAGCGACATTCGAAATTCAAAAGTGGTTGACTTGATTAATGAGCTAAAATCTTTCATGGTCAATGTGGATGTGGTTGACCCTTACGCTTCTTCTGATGATGTTCGGATCGAGTATGGGTTCTATCTGAACGAACAAATCCGAAATGATTATGATGCTGTCATTGTAGCCGTAAAGCATGATGGATATCAAAATCTGAATGAGCAGTATTTTGAATCAATCACAAACAAAAACAGCCTGATTGTTGATCTAAAAGGAATGTATCGGGGTAAAATAAAAAAGCTTGCATATTGGAGTTTATAATAACGCTTTTTTGTTTCTTGTAAAAGCAAATCAACGCCTTTCCATTATTATCGAGGCGCTGAAATATTATTTTTCGAATATCTAAAATTGAATGTTTTGAAAATCTTAATAACAGGAGTCGCAGGTTTTATTGGATTTCATCTTGTAAGAAAATTATTAAGCAACCTTCAGGATGTTGAAATTGTTGGAATAGACAGTATAAATGATTATTATGACTTATCCATCAAATATGCTCGCCTTGAAGAATGTGGCATTTTGAAAGAACAAATTCTTATCAATCAGATTACTGAAAGCAAGACATTTTCCAATTATAAATTTATTCAAGCACAACTTGAAAATAAGGAATTGCTAATCAAATTGTTTGAAACAGAAAAGTTCGATTATGTTTGCAATTTAGCAGCTCAGGCGGGTGTTCGCTACAGCCTCACAAACCCTGAGGCGTATTTGAAAAGCAACATCGATTCCTTCTTAAATCTACTCGAAGCCTGCCGTTTTAATCCTGTGAAGCACTTTGTATTTGCAAGTAGTTCAAGTGTTTATGGTCTAAACGACAAACTTCCCTTTTCTACAACGGATCATACTGATCACCCGGTGAGTTTGTATGCCGCCACCAAGAAAAGCAATGAATTGATGGCACACACATACAGTCATTTATTTGGAATTCCTGCTACTGGCTTGAGGTTTTTTACAGTTTATGGCCCTTGGGGAAGACCCGATATGGCCTTATTTCTTTTTGCCAAGGCTATTTTAGAAAATAAACCTATCAATGTTTTCAACAATGGCAATATGTATCGCGATTTCACTTACATAGACGACATAACAGAAGGAATCAAAAGGGTCTTGTTAGCAATTCCCGGAAGCAAACAAAAAACTTCTCCTAAAGAGAATTTCTCCCCCGATATTTCGAGTGCGCCATACCGCATATTTAACATTGGTAACAATGATCCCGTTAAGCTTTTAGATTTTATTGAAGCCATTGAAAATGAACTTGGTAAAAAAGCAATTAAGAACTTCCTGCCCTTGCAACCTGGCGATGTTCCTTATTCAAGAGCCGATGTTCAATCCTTGGTGGAAGTTACCGGATACTGCCCCAAAACTCAAGTGAAAGATGGTATCAGGGAATTTATCAAGTGGTATAAAACCTTTTATAACAACTAAAATCTGCAGGATATTTTCAATTTTTATAATATGCAATGATTTTCAGAAATCCAGAAACACCTCAAACTATATTTTTCTATGTGACTAATTTTTTCCTATGTGTTCTCGTATGTTTTTCTATATTTTCAAAGTTTCATTTTCTTTCATCAATTCAAAGAATAAATCGTTCGATTCTTCAAACATAATTTTATGTTTTTCAAATTCATACGTAAAGGCATGAATATCTTTGATGATTTTATTTCTGAATTGCAAGTCGGTACTGGAAATATCTGTTTTATCCCGCAAATATTTCCCTAAGATATTAATTAATACAACCTTATCATGCCAGCTACCAATTTCGGTTTCAAAAGAAATGATGTTGTTGATGATAGGAATAATTCTTTTATCCTGACACAAATATCGGGAGTAAAATTGTATGACAAATGAAAACTGTTTCAAGTCTGTACGGAAGTCATGATATTCTTCATTTTTTACTTCAATATTCACCACATGGTGCAGGCATTCCCATTTGTTTTTAAGCAGATCTATAATTCTTTCATTCATCTGTTTAGAAGAAATAGGTTTCAGTGTTTTCTTGATCGTTTTCAATAATTTAATAAAGTATTCGGGTCGAAATTCCTCGATGGCCAGAATAAATTTCTTTTTATATTTTTTTATACCATTCATGCAAAACAACTCGAAATCACGGTAACCCAACTCTAAGGTTTTTTCATAAGCCGAAATCATTTTTATCTGCACTTGCAGATCCCTCACATTGCCTGCATGCTTAAAAAGAGATCGAAGTTTTTTCATCGAGTTTTGACTATTGAAGTTCTTATCGGAAACATAGCTGGCGATGTTCACCAACGCAGATAATTCCTTAAAGGTAACTCGATAGCGATGAAGACTATTTCTTTTCAATTTATGATTTGAAAAATAATAGTAATCATCCTTCAATTGAGTTAGCAAACCTGATATGCATTTTAGCAGTTGGTTTTTCATGCGAAATAGTTTTATAATAAACTCATAATAAATACTTTAGGCAATTTAGATATCTGATTTTCAACTATGTATGTATGCCCAAAAACTTCTTAGCAAATGACTTTTAAAGAAAGAGGATTCATTTTGATTTTTAGCTCTTTTCCAAATTCTTTGGGTTCCCCGTCTATATGAGCAATGATGTTCTTTTTATGAACAACCCGAATGTCTTTCCCCTTATATATTTGGCTGTAAACAGATTTATCCAATGTACGATTAAATAAGCGCAATGTAAGCGAAGGTGCTACAAAAAAAGGAAATGATTTTAATAAACAAACCTCAATAATTCCATCATCAATTTTGGAGCTGGGCGAAATATGAGCATTATACCCAAATTGCGATGAATTAGCGAAAGTTATTAAAAAAGCCTTCTTTTTTATTTTTACCCCGTCAATCCATATTTTAAATTTTTTTCCTTTGTAGTGTGATATTTCGTTTAGTATCAGTTTTAGGTAAGAAATAAAACCTCTTTTCTTCGAATTAGCAAATTTGTGACTGATAATTGCATCAAAACCCACGCCCGCCACATTCACAAATTTTGTATCATTGATTCGGATGGTGTCTATTGTTTTTATCCTGAAACCATTGATAACCTGAATGGCTTTTTCAATACTTAACGGAATATTTAAAAATCGAGCCAGACCATTTCCTGATCCTAATGGTATGATGCCCAATGGTGTATCGCTTTCGATTAAACCTTGGCTTACTTCATTGATGGTACCATCGCCACCTACTGCGATTACAGCATCAAATTTTTTTACTGCTTTTCGGCTTATTTCTGTTGCGTGCCCGGGAGCGTTGGTATATTCAATGGTATATTGAATCCTTTCTTTATCAATGAACTTATTCAATGCTTTTTCAACATACTTTTGCTTTCCAACCCCGGAAACAGGATTGATAATGACCAATATTTTTTTCATTTTTTTGTTTTTACATTAATCCGAGTAATTTTCGGGACATGTTTTGCCCATCGAAAAGCATACTTTCAGGATTTTCTATATATTCTTTAATTTTTACCAGAAAACTTACGGAGTCTTTTCCATCTATGATTCGGTGGTCATAAGATAACGCAACATACATCATCGGTCTTATTTCCACTTTTCCCGATATGGCAACTGGCCGATCTACAATATTATGCATTCCCAAGATGGCCGATTGAGGAGGATTGATGATCGGTGTGCTCAACAAAGATCCAAACACACCACCGTTGGTTATTGTAAATGTGCCTTCAGCCATTTCTGCTGGGGCTATGCGGTTTTCTTTTGCTTTGTTTGCATACTCTTTTATGCTATGCTCAATTTCACCTACATTTTTTGATTCTACATTTCTAATTACCGGAACCATCAATCCTTTTGGACTTTGAACTGCAATGCCAATATCGGTATAATTATATTGAATTATTTCTTCTCCATCCAAGGAAGAATTGATCATTGGAAACTGCATCAATGCACAGCTCGAAGCTTTCACAAAAAATGACAGAAATCCAAGCTTTATACCAAATTGATTCGTAAAATCATTCTGATATTGATTTCTCAGGTTCATCACAGCACTCATGTCTAATTCATTGAAGGTAGTGAGCATTGCTGTCTGGTTCTTCACATTTACAAGCCTTTCGCTGAGCTTTTTTCGAAGCGGACTCATTTTCTGAATTTTCTTCTCTCTTGAATTTTGTGTTTTCTGATTTGGAAGCACTTTGCTCACCGGGTTGTTTGTTTTAGTGAGCACCATTTCCACTTCTTCCTTTCCAATTCTGCGAAGACCTGCCAGAACATCTTCAATACTGAGATGATTTTCTTCCATTATTTTTTGTGCCAAAGGTGTAACCTTAACCTTTTCCTGCTTCGTTTCTTCTATGATTTTCTTTTCAACAGGAACTTTCTTTTCTTCTGTCAATGCTTTGGTAACAACCTCTTTCGAAATTTCTGCGGCAGATGTATCGATGGTGCAGGCAATTTGTCCAACCTGAGTGGTTGATCCTGCTTCGATTAATATTGTAATTATACCAGAGCCTGTGGCATATAAGGGAAGTGTTGACTTTTCACTTTCAATTTCAGCAATTAATTTATCATTCTCAACGTATTCTCCATCATTGACCATCCACTTTGATAATGTTACTTCTGTTATTGATTCACCCGGTGAAGGGATTTTTACTTCTAATATATTATTTGGCATAACGATTTCTATTTTTTGGATAAACAAAGATATAAAATGATTCTGAATTTTTGCCTAATGACTTAGCTTATTTCACCCCAATAGGGTTTGTTTATTCTCATTTTTTGCAACTGCTTTTTTAACAAAATATGGTCGAATTTTTCCAATTCGGGATCTTCGGCCAGTATTTCATTGGCCAAATTACGGGAAAGTTGAATCAATTGACCATCTTTTGCCAGATTTGCAATCTTCAAATCCATCGGCATTCCGCTTTGTTGTGTGCCTTCTAAGTCGCCGGGGCCTCGTAGTTGCAAATCGGCCTCAGCAATTTCAAAACCATCGTTGGTGCTAACCATGGTTTGTAACCTTTTTTTTGCCTCCTTGCTCAACTGGAAGGGAGTCATCAGAATGCAATAAGATTGATTTGCACCTCTTCCCACTCTTCCACGAAGTTGATGAAGCTGCGACAAACCAAAACGTTCGGCATTCTCAATGATCATTACAGAAGCGTTTGGCACGTTAACGCCCACTTCGATCACAGTAGTTGCTACCAATATTTGCGAAATTCCTTTCACAAAATAGCTCATGGCAATTTCTTTGTCCTTCGGTTTCATTTTTCCATGCACCACACTAATGGAATACTCGGGCGAAGGAAAATCAACAGACAAACTATTGTATCCATCTTCCAGATCTTTGTAATCCATTGCCTCTGATTCAGATATTAGTGGATAAACAAAATATATCTGCCTTCCTTCTGCTATCTGTTTACGTATAAAACCATGCATTTTTAATCTTTGACTATCAAACATGTGCGTGGTTTGAATTGCTTTTCTGCCTGGGGGCAACTCATCAATTACAGAAACATCCAAATCGCCATAAATGGTCATAGCCAATGTTCTGGGAATCGGCGTTGCCGACATGACAAGTATATGGGGAGGCTTGGTGTTTTTCTTCCAAAGTTTTGCTCTTTGCGCTACGCCAAATCGATGTTGTTCATCAATGATCGCCAGACCCAGATTTTGGAAAACTACCTGATCTTCAATCAAGGCATGTGTTCCAATGAGAATTTTGAGTGATCCCTCAAGCAATTGCTCAGCGATTTGATTTCTTTCCTTCTTTTTTGTGGATCCGGTAAGCAATTTGCAACCAATATCTAGCCCGGAAATCATGGTTGAAATTGTTTCATAATGCTGATTAGCAAGTATTTCCGTAGGAGCCATAATGCAAGCCTGAAATCCATTATCAAGTGCGATAAGACAAACCATCAAAGCGACCAAAGTTTTTCCACTCCCCACATCACCCTGCAATAATCTATTCATTTGCTTGCCTGTTCCCAAATCTTTTCTGATTTCTCTGATCACTTTCTTCTGGGCATTGGTAAGCTCAAAGGGAAGGTGGTTTTGAAAAAAGCTATTAAAAAAATCGCCAACCTTATTGAAAACAAATCCCTCTACAGCTTTGTTTCGGTTGAATTTGCTTTTAAGAATTATTAACTGCAAGTAAAACAGTTCTTCAAATTTTAAACGCAGTGTAGCTTTATGAAGCAAATTTGCATTTTGGGGAAAATGAATATTGAATAATGATTCTTTCAGCGAAAGCAATTTTAGTTTTTGGATCAAATAGTCGGGTAGGGTCTCATTGATTTGGGCTTGAATAAAATTCCAGAGTTCAATCTGAAGTTTATGAATGGCTTTTGACGTCAAAAAGCCGTTTTTCATTTTCTCCGTTGTGTTGTAAGCAGCCTGCAAATTGGATAGCGTGTTTTTATCAAATTTTTCGGCTGTTTCTACTTCGGGATGAACAATATTGAACCGATTTTTAAATTCATTCGGTTTACCAAAAATGACATATTCTTTTTCTGTTGAAAATGTATCTTTGATGTATTTTAAACCTTTGAACCAAACCATTTCCATGGTTCCGGTTTCGTCGGCAAACAATCCAATATACCTGCTTACTTTTCCCAGTCCTTCTGTTCTGAATCCTTTGAATTTTCCTCTAACTTGTATGTAGGGCAAATCACCCGAAATTTCGGAAATTTTATAGAATTGAGTTCTGTCGATGTATTTGTAGGGAAAATAAAACAACAAATCTTCGAAGGTGCGAATATTAGCGCCCTTCTCCAGTAGATCAGCTTTCTTTGGGCCAACCCCGGATAAAAATTTTATTTCCTTGCTCAAATCCATCATGATGACCTACTCTTCCTTGTTCTTTTTTAAATCAAACCTGTGCTTCTGTATATTTGATCCATATCGGGCTTGTTGGGAAGCAAATTAAACAAATTATTTACCAAATGCCGCAACTGGACAAAATCTTTATTTTGTATCGCTTTTTCGCCCGATTCTAATAATTTTTCGCCCAATTTTTGATCTGTAAATTCCTCCTTTCGGGTCGAAATATAACTGAATAAATATGCTACATATTCATCTGATTTCCAATGAATAGAAATTCTTAAGTATCTTAGTTTTTCAGAAGCTTGTTTTATTTTCTTGCTGTCTTGAGAGTTGATTATGACTCCTTCATTTTTTGTGATTTCATGGTACTCCGCTTCTGAAGATTTATCCATGGATTCTTCTAATGTTTTGTAAGTAAAAATCTTTTCACTGAAATATTCATCGATCAGAATTTTGAATTTTTGATCTTTTGTCAGTATATGAATCTTCTGAGCAATTTTCCTTTTCTGATCTTCAATTTGGTATCTTTTGTCTGTGACATCATCATCGGAAATGGCTTGCATTTCTAAATGAATTTTTTCCAATTCACTCAATTCATTGCGTATTAATCCGGCAAATTCATAGTTTTCAATTTGAATGGCTTTAGACATTTCGTTGTTTAGCTCATTTTTAAATACTTCAATTTCCTTCCTAAGTTTATCAAAGGGAATGTGTCTTTCAGTCGAGCGAAAAATTTGTTTAAATTCCTGATCCAACATGGGAATATAGGCTTTAATGGTCAAATCTCTGGATTCGGATACTTCTATGGTCAATTCGATATCTGCTCCTTTGATGAGATCCCTTGTAATTTGATGACCGACAATGGCCAAATATCCGATTGTTTTGTTTGCCTCAGGGATAGAATTCACGCTTCCTTCCAAGATATTGACCACAAATTTATCGTCTGTTCCTTTGCGTATTGTTTTGTTTATTAATCTGTTTTCAATTTTTCGAATTGGCAAAACTGCATTCTTTCTAAATAGCAGACTCAATTTTGTTCCTTCATCTTCAAATGCATCCAGTTCAAGAGAAATATCTTCTGGCAGGGGCTGCCCTGCTATTGCAAATTGACCTTGAACAATACCAATTTTCTCGCAATCCGTTTTTATTTCATTTTGAAACTGATCAAATACTTTTAGTTCAAAATAATTATAGACATTTTTCAGCAAAGGCAAACTTTCCTGAATTTTGCTTTCAATTTTTTTATTACCGGAATCGTATCCTCCATCTTCGCGGTAAATTCTATAAATTAGTTTTTCGAGTATTCCTTCAAATTTTACAATCAGAAAGGCTTCGGTATCTTTGGACGACTTTTCATAAGCCAAGGTAATTTTCAAATTACTTTCGTTTTGGGTCGAAGAATAGGAAGAAAGTGATTTAGAACTTGGTTTTCTTGACCCTGCATAAAATGCCGCACCCACTACAACGGCATTGGTGGGATCAATATTTGTATTTACCTGAATGGATGTCATTTCCTTTATTTTGTTACGAATATATGGAATATAAGTTGATCCTCCAACCATCAGAATAAACTGTATTTCAGCAGCAGCAAGGTGATTTCTTGAAATAATATTTTGAATCATTGTGATGGTAGCTTCAATATCTTTTTTGATAAGTTCATCAAACTGCTCTCTTTGAATCTCCAATACTTCGTAAACGTATTGACCTGATTCATCCGTAATTTCTATTTCAAATTCAGCAGATTTCTTAGAAGACAATTCTATTTTTAAATTTTCGGCACGATTCATGAAAATAAACCATTCCTTGTTGTATTTTCCTGAAGCCGACTTCATTTGAGATTGCAAATTCTTGAATTTATATTTGCTTTCTAAGTGTGGAATAATGATTTTTTCAATCAATGCTGCATCAAAATCCTTTCCCCCCAAAAAATTATCGCCTTCATGGTCAATGACACGCATTTCTTCCTCTTCTATCCTTACAAGAGCAATATCAAATGTTCCTCCCCCAAGATCATAAACCATCCAATAGCCATTTTTTAATTCATTTTCAGGCGAGTTATTTACAAAAGCCAAACTTGCGGCAATAGGTTCCTGAAGCAGATCTATGTTTTGGAATCCAGCCAAAAAACCTGCTTCTTTTGTTGCATTTGACTGAACTGTATCAAATGATGCCGGAATGGTTATGATGGCTGAACTTGCATCTGATCCGGCAGGCAAAAATGTTTTTAATTCTTTAATCACAAAAGATGAAAGCTCTATCGGACTGATTTCTTTTCCTAAGGATTGAATCTTAAGTTTTTCAGATGATCCCATTTTGCGTTTAAATGCACCAAATACATTCAAGGGATCTTTTTCCAAAAACTCTTTCGCTTTTTCACCTGTGGTAACTTTTCCATGCTTGAATGCCACTACCGAAGGCAGTGTTTCCTTCCACGAAACAGGGTTTTTGCATACCTCTACTTTTCCCTGATGAAACCTCGCTATCAATGAGTTTGTTGTTCCTAAATCTATTCCGATATGGATGGATGTTTCCATGTTCAATATTTTAATTCTTCTATAATATTTTTGAGTCCGAATTATGAACCATTCAAATTATTTCATTTCGAAATGATTGTGTTCAAATACCATTTTTTTCGGCCTGCCATTACCGCAAAATTAATATAAAACAAATAATTCGAAAACTATATTATTTCCAATTGTAAGTGTTGCCTGAATGAAACCATTTTTGCACGATTTCATAATTGTTTTATTCTCGAATAGCTAATTTAGAATGAATAGGAATGTGGTGTAAATACCAGATGCATCGCAAATATACCTAATTTAATTCACAGCGCTTTGCCCTGAGTTAATGCTTTCAGACTTTCACCCTTTGAATCAATGCATTAATTATTTAAGAGGCAATCTTGTAAAAAAAGTTAAAAAAAGCGAATTCGATTTTAAAAATTTATAATTTTGACCACCAAATAAAACAACAAAAATGGTTTACTACTAAATCTAAAAATTAATATTAAAAAGAATGAAAAAAAATCATATTCTTGGCTTGATCCTTTTTTTTCTGGCCAGTTATCAAATACAAGCACAAAAATCAGAGGATGATGTTCTATTGACGATCAATGGCGGCAAAATTTACAAATCTGAGTTTGAACGAATTTATCATAAGAACAATCCTTCGAAAACAAGCACTTCACAAGACATTCAAGATTATTTTGAGTTGTTTATCAATTTCAAATTGCGCGTATTGGAGGCTCAAAGAATCGGACTTGATACTTCTGCAAAGTTCGTCAATGAATTGGAGGGTTACAGAAACCAATTATCAAAACCCTATCTCTCAGATGAAAGCTCACTCGATTCCATGATGAACATATTATTTCAAAATGCATCAAAGGAAAAACTTGTTTCGCATATTTTTCTCAAGTTAGAAGCAAATGCAAAACCAGAAGATACCTTGAAGATGTACAATAAATTGGAGGATATCCGAAAAAAAATAGCAGCAGGTGGAAAGTTTGAAGATTTGGCCAATCAATTTTCTGATGATTTGACAAGCAAAGCCAATGGAGGCAATATCGGGTGGTATGCGGCTTTCAAACTTCCTAAGGTTATGGATAGAGCGGCATTTAGTTTAAAAATAAATGAAGTAAGCAAACCTATAAGAAGTGACTTTGGTTATCATCTCATGATAGTGAAAGATGAAAGAGCTGCTCGTGGTGAGGTCAAAATTGCACATATTTTACTTTTAGCAGGCGAAAATCCCACAGAAGAGAAGAAAAATGCTTTGAAGGATACAGCGCAAATGATTTACGATAGGATTTTAAAAGGAGAAGATTTTGCCGAATTGGTAAAAAAGTATTCGCATGACAAAGCTTCGGCAAATAAAGGTGGTGAATTGCAATGGTTTGGAGCTGGCAGAATGATAACTGAATATGTTGACAATGCTTTTCTATTGAACAAAGGTGAGATCAGCAAACCGTTCAGCAGCATGTTTGGCTGGCATATTATCAAATTAATCGACAAGAAACCGGTTGAATCTTTTGAGAATATGAAAGGTACGCTTCGAGAACAAGCTTCTTCGGATCAAATCCGAATGAAAGGTACTCAAAAAGTATTAGCCAAGATAAAAAAGCAGTTCAACTATGCTGAGTATTATGACAATTCTGATTATTATCAATGTCTTGATACCAATATCTGGAAAGGGAAATGGGATGCTAAAAAAGCAGATAAATATACAAAAAAATTATTTTCCATCGGTAACAAAACAATCACACAAAGTGATTTTACCGCATATCTGGCAAAGATGAAACAAACAAACAAATTGATGCCAAAGGAGCTTGCAAAGTTTTATTATCCAATTTTTCAAAGGGAAGTGATTCTTAAATATGGTGAATCACATCTCGAAGATCAATATGAGGATTTCAAATATTTAATGCAAGAATATCATGATGGTATATTACTCTTTGAGCTTACCGATTCGATGGTTTGGACAAAGGCTGTAAAAGATACTTTAGGTTTGGAAAAATTCTATGAAGCCAACAAACAAAACTACTTATGGGACAATAGATTAGAAGCCAATATTTATAAGTGTTTTGATGCAAAAATTGCAAAAGAAGTTCGCAAAATCATCAAATCAAGAGCAAAGAAAGGACTCAGCAATGACGATATTTTAAAAGCAATAAACAAAGATTCAACCATTTATTTAACGATTGAATCGGGAAAATATGTGAAAGCAGATCATAAGGTTTTGCAAAAAGCGGATAGTAAAGTAGGTATTTCACCAGATATCAATGTGGATGGCAAACTTTATATTGTTGAGGTTGTTAAGTTACTACCTTCTGAACCCAAATTGCTTTCGGAATGCAGAGGTCTTGTAACAGCCGATTATCAAACAAAATTAGAAAAAGAATGGTTGGCAGAACTTCGTTCTAAATACAAAATTGAAGTAAATCAGGAAGTTCTTAAAAAAGTTCAATAAGTATAAGCAATGGATACAATTTCCATTTTTACTCGAAATACATATTTGTAAACATAACTAATAATTTGTCTGGAAAATCGTCACAAACACAGTTTTCCAGACAAAATTTTACCATAGCGTGAATATTGAATGAAAAACTGCCTGATTATCCTTTTCCCCCTCATTGTATTTTTCTCATGCTCCAGTAAGGAGAAAGATGAAAACAAAACCGCGCTTGCACGCGTTTATGATAAATATTTGTACATGGAAGATATTCGCAATATCATTCCGCAAGACTTGTCCAAAGAAGATAGTACAAACAAAGTCAATAATTACATTGACACTTGGATTCGCACGCAACTCATGATCAAAAGAGCAGAGTTAAACCTCAAAGATGAAGAACAAGATGTGCAAAAACTTTTGGAAGAATATAGAACATCGCTAATTATTTATAAGTACAAGCAAAAATTCATCGAACAGAAGTTAGATACCAACGTAACTGATACAGAGATTGATGAATTTTACAAGCAACACACCAGCGAATTTGTTCTCAATTCAAACATCGTAAAAGCGAATTTGATTAAAATACTGAAGTCTGCCAAAGATCTCAATACGATAAAATATTTATTCAAGTCAAACAATGACATGGATCAGTTGAGGCTCGAAGACCTCTGTATGCAAAATGGCGGTACCATAAATAAATTTGATGAGGACTGGGTTTCTTTCTCCGATATTATGCGCAATTTACCTTCCAGGGTCGATGACCCGGAAAATTACCTGCGCTCTAACCGTTACTTCGAAACCAGTGATACTGTGCATCAATACTTCCTTAAAATAAATGCTTATAAATTAGTAAATGAAACATCGCCTTTAGAAATTGTTCGTAACAATATCAGGATGATGGTTTTGAATAAAAGAAAAATAAACCTGATCGAAGAGCTGGAAAACAGTATCTACAAAAATGCTTACGACAGGAATCACATTGAAGTTTTTAAGAAAAAATAATCCATAAATCAATCTAATATGAAACGAATTTGGTTGCTAATTATAGCATTTTGCATTTCCTTCAATACTTTTTCCCAAGAAAAAAAAATGATTGACCAGATCATTGCAATTATCGGAAATACAATTATTAAACAATCTGAAATTGAGTATCAATTTATTGAATATCAACGACAAGGCTTGCCTGTTGAAGATATGACTAAAACGAAATGCAAACTATTTGAACAAATACTCATGCAAAAACTTATGATTACGCAGGCCATTCTGGATAGCGTAGAAGTAAGCGAAAAAGAAGTGGAAGCAGAACTCTCCCGAAGAGTTATGATATTTGAAAATCAGGCTGGGGGGCGGAAAAATTTAGAAGAATATTTCAAGAAAACTATCAATGAAATAAAAGAAGATTTCCGTGACGACATAAAAAATCAATTGCAGGCGCAAAGAATGCAGGAAACCATTACAAAAGATATCAAGGTAACTCCTTCCGACGTTCAAAAATATTTCAAAACGATGCATCCCGATAGCATTCCATTAATTGAGGCTGAGTTGGAAATTTCTCAATTAACAAAATTTCCAATTCTTGTGGAGGAAGAAAAACAACTTTCAAGGAATAAATTACTGGAAGCCCGTGAAAAACTATTGAAAGGAGAGAGTTGGTTTTCAATAGCTCTGAGATACTCAGACGACCCCGGTTCTCGAGACAAGTCTGGTGAACTTGATTACATGGGAAGAGGTGAACTTGTTCCCGAATTTGCTTCAATTGCATTCAATTTGGAAATAGGTGAACTGTCCAATATTGTAGAGACTGATTTTGGTTACCATGTTATACAACTTATTGATAAAAAAGATGATAAAGTAAAAGTTCGTCATATTCTGGTTTCGCCAATTGTTTCTGGAATAGCAAAGAATAAAGCAAAAGAGTTTTTGGATAGCATTGCAATCTTGATTCGTATCGATTCTTTAACTTTCGAACAAGCGGCAGTAAAATTTTCAGACGACGAAAACACAAAGAATAATGGTGGATCGCTCATGAACATGGTCAATGGTTCAAACAAATTTCATCCTGATGATGTTGAACCGGCAATCAATGCAAGAATAAAAAATATGAAGGTGGGCGAAATGACAAATCCCTTCGAATCTTTTGATGAAAGAGGTCGGATTGTTTACAAAATAATAAAATTGAAATCAAAGACAAAAGCACATAAGGCTAACTTAATCGATGATTATCAATTACTTCAGGATGCTGCATTGAATCATAAAAAACAAAAAGCGATAGACGAGTGGATTAAAGAAAAGCAACAAATCAATTTCATTCGTATCGATGAAAATTATCGAAATTGTGAATTTGAGTATAAAGGTTGGTTCAATCAAATAGAAAAATAATTGATTAGCTATTTGATAAAATAGTTTTTTTTTTACTTTTGCCATCCGTCTTTGGCAAAAAGTATAGAATTCTAAAAAAGATTGATTTGTCAAGATTATTAAAATTAGATAAAATTTTTATGCATGGCAACTTTAGAGAAAATTAGGAAAAGAGGACCATTGGTAGCGGGAATAATCGGATTTGCACTATTAGCATTTATTGCCGGCGATATTTTCACATCAAGTTCAAGATGGGGTTCCAAAAGTCAATTTGAAATGGCAAAGATTTCTGGGGAATCTGTACAATATCAGGAATTTCAAGCCAAGATTGATGAAATCACAGAGGTTTATAAATTGCGAACAGGCCAGGCTGTTGGCGATGACATGGTAAGTAATTTCAGGTCACAGGTTTGGGAAGAGATCCTAAACAAATATGTGATGGATAAAGAATATGCCAAATTGGGCATTGATGTGGACAATGAAGAACTCAAAGATATGGTTGTTGGAAAAAACATAGACCCTATCGTTCAGCAATTATTTACGAATCAACAAACAGGTCAGTTTGATCCCAACAATGTTGCTCAGTTTATTCAAAATATGGATCAAGATTCCAGCGGAAATAGCAAAAAAATTTGGGTCTATTTTGAAAATCAAATTTATCAACGTAGGAAGTATTCAAAATATACTAGCTTGATTTCTAAAAGCTTAAATGTAACCAAACTTGAGAGCAAGCTTGCCTATCAAGACAATCATCAATTTGTGGATATTATCTACACGATGAAGAACTATTCTACCATTCCGGATAGCACCATCGTTCCTACGGAGGAAGAACTGAAGAAATGGTACGAAGACCATAAAAAACAATATGTTATCAGCGATGAAACTCGGGATATAGACTATGTTACTTTTGATATCGTTCCTTCAAAGACCGACATTGAAATGATCGAAAAAGATATAGCTTCATATCAATCAGAATTTTCTCAAACGAAAGAAAATGAATTGTTTATTGGCCGGAATTCAGATACACCTTTCAATTCTCAATTTCACAAAAAAGGTGAATTGTCGCCTATTATAGACTCATTCGTATTCAGCAAAAATGTTGGGGATATTTATGGCCCTTACCGTGATGGAGATATGTTCAAAATTGTAAAAATTGATTCTATAATTTCTGTGGCAGATTCTGTAAAAGCAAGACATATATTGATAGCTAAAGACCAAACTACCGATGCAAAAATTGCAAAGACACGCGCCGACAGTATTTTAGCAGCCATTAAAAAAGGCGCAAAATTCGATGAAATGGCAAAGAAATTCAGCAAGGATCCCGGTTCTGCTGCTAAAGGTGGAGATTTGGGATATTTCAAATCAGGTATGATGGTTAAGCCTTTTGAAGAAGCATGCTTTGGTGGAAAAAAAGGCGATATCGTTGTTGTTGAAACAGATTTCGGTGCTCATGTTATTGAAGTACAAGATAAGGCTGCACTCGTAAAAAAAGTGAGAATTGCAAGCATGGAAAGAAGAGTTGGACCTTCGGATCAAACAAGAAGCGATATCTATAACACTGTTAGTCAGTTTATTGGTACAAATAGCACAGCAGAATCTTTTGAAAAGGCTGCAAAAGAAAAAAAATACAATCTTCGGATTGCTCCCAATTTGAGAGCTATGGATAATTATGTTCCAGGTCTCGATATGCCGCGTGAGCTTATCCGCATGGCATTCAAAGCCAAAAAAGGTGAAATCATTCTGAATGAAAATGATAATAAAAATCCTATTTTTGATTTGATCAACAAATACGTTGTCGCTAAGGTAAAAACAATCAGGAGCAAAGGTATTCCTGAGTTTGAAACTGTAAAAGAGGATCTTAAATTTGAGGTTATAAAAGACATCAAAGCCAAAAGAATCATAGCCGAAATTGAAAAATCGATGGCAGGAAAATCGATTGACATGATTGCTACAGATTGGAAAGCCAGGGTAGATACAGCAAAGACTATTTCGTTTTCTTCAGTCACATTGCCTAATGCCGGAATGGAACCGAGTGTTATTGGCACAGCCATTGTGATGGATCAAATGAAAATATCCAAACCGATCAAAGGAAATATGGGCGTTTTTGTATTCCAGATAATTTCTGTGACCAAACCCGCTGATGGTTTGTTGAGCAAACAAGAAATGGAAACGATTCAAAGGGACTATAGCTCAAGAGGAACTTATATGGCATACGAAGCATTGAAAAAGATTTGTGAAATTGAAGACAGTCGTTCGAAGTTCTATTAGGATTTTTTGAAAACTAAATAAATAAAATGGCTTAGCTCAATTTCGGGCTAAGCCATTTATTATTATTTACACTGGGAATCCAGTCTTTGAAGCAATCTCTAAATCTTATAACCCCTGTACACAAAAAAGATCAACCATTTTTTTTCGCTCCTTATCAAATTTTTCTTTTTTCTTTTCAGTTCACTATCTTACTTTTTCTGTTTTAAGATTGTGTGGGTTGAGGTTTGTAATGAGTACTTCATCTCGTATGAGAAGTCCCTTTTTATCCAAAGCACAAGGTTCTGTTATTATAACTATGCCATAAACCGTTTTTTTGATGATATATTCCTTTTATAATAAAATGACATGCAGGTATATCGAAAAGTTCTAACGTTTGCAAGGTTTTTTTTATTTTCCCAAAGCCATTTTTACAGAAAAATGAACTCTATAATTCTGATTTATATATTCAACACATTGATTGTTAATGCCATTTGAATAATGGAAACCACAAAAGTTGAAACAATTAGGATTTTGGACATAAGCGTATTGAATTCTGGGCGACCTTTCCTAATATGATAAAAATGGAAGAAAAACGCAAATATGCCACTGGCCGAAAGTATAAATGAAATAATATGGCCAGCAAGCATATTTTCATATAACAGAATTTGTCCAATTAGAATCATCGTAATCAAAGGAAAATGCATAATCAAAAAACCATTGATGCCGTTTTTATCCTTGGGGTTAAACAAATTCCATTCATGCCAGTAAGCTGAATCAATTTCATGAATAATTAGAATTACTGCATTGAGCAAATAAATTCCAAATAAAAACTTTTCGTTCATATCTTTAATTTTAGTTATGAACAAAACTCGTTACAAATTCCAAATATATCACTTGACCAAAATCAAGAAATCGATTTTGCAATGTTTTTTTTTCTCAATCGACTTAATGTTTCGGGAGTCACTCCCAAATAGGAAGCAATATATTTTAATGGAATCATATTGAAAATGTCGGGTCTTTCTGTAAATAGTGTCTGCAAAAAATTATGTAATTAACATTATTTAAGCACTTTATATACTATAAAAGACTTCGAATTTTCTGAAAAAAAAGTTAGAAAAAATTTTGT
>Ga0316608_1000036_pt1 | contig 77238 bp, 63 predicted proteins | sample MIS2016152B_MG_FD_207673 | JGI IMG/M metagenome (GOLD analysis project Ga0316608, IMG submission 207673) | Microbial mat bacterial communities from Middle Island sinkhole, Lake Huron, Michigan, United States - MIS.2016.152B | ecosystem: Environmental > Aquatic > Freshwater > Lake > Sediment... | reverse complement strand
ATGCTTCGATGTTGCTCAGCATAAATGTTGAACGAAACCAATTCAAGCACCGAAGTAGAAATACACCTTTATAATATGGTCATTCGGTTATTAAGACACATTTTGTAAATGTAACTATTCTTTTTGAATAATGCAAAAATAAGTAAAAAATATGTACTTTAGCTCCATGAATGGTTTCGTTCAACATATAACAGCCGACAACTTAGCGTAGCGTTCCCACGAAGCGTAGCGAGTAACTTTTCTCACGAACGATAGTGAGTAATGCAAGTAGTTATGAAAACTTTGGACAGAAATACAAATATTAACTTTGGTGCGGAAATGAAACGTAAGCATTTCACAATCTTGTACATGCGGCTCGTTATGCGTTAATAAATATAATAAGATAAGTTAGAAAAGAAAATAATTGAATTTAACGAAAATATAATTGGATTAAGAAATTTTCTTAATTTAATTCACACATTTATTAAAGAAAAGGTAGAAGAATTTGAGAAAGAAAAATATTCTCAAATTGAGCCATTATATTTATCCGCATTACTTAACAATATTGACAAACTTGAAAAAAAAGACGATGAGAATATTGATATGGAAGAAGTTGAAAAGTATAAAAAATTAATAAATCAAAAAATAGAGGAAGAATTTGGAAATGGCTTAGATATACAGTTAGAATTTAATAAAGATAATGGGCAAAAAAAGAAAACAAAATTAAAAATTTCTGGACCTATCCCAGAGAAGTTACAAGAACTTACTGATTATTATGATAAACAACCAAATCATTCTAACCATCTATATCAAAACTCTTTTATATGTTTAATAAGTTCAGTAGAGTGGTTTTTTTCACAAATACTACATTTTTTCTACAACCCAATTTCCTGATGCTGCTGGAATTAAAAATATTAGAAGATTTAAAATTATTTGAAAGCGTTAGAAATGCAGAACTTTACCTAATAGAAACAAAAATTGAAGAAATTTTACGAATTAATTTTGAAAATTGGCTTCAAATACTTTCTAATGAAATAAAGTAGTTCCTGCCAACTGGAATTTCGTAGAGAAACCTTTACCTTTTGAAAATAAATCGAATGAATTATTCAATGTTATTTCGGAGCTAGATAGAATTTCAAAATTGGAAAGAAAGACTAAAAATACACAATGTACTGAGCTTGTGACAAAAATAGCACTTTTTAATAAATGGAAATACGATATATTTGTATCAAATAATAATAAAAGTAAAAAGCATTTAAGAACAATATTTAAAATTGGGCGTGGTCGAAATATTTATTATTTGTCTATTGATATTGAAAATGGATGTTTTGAATTATTCAAAAGGGATAGGGTATTTGGCTTCATAATCTGAGTTTTTTACTTAACAGTTTTTTAGTTTAATATTTTTCAAAAAAAAGTCAAATACCAAAATTTACACATTTATTCCAAAATTGTGTAACGTTACAAATTTAATCTAAACTTATATTTGTAAAAAAAAATAATTTATATGAAAATACGTAAAAATATTGCAATAAGCGACTCCGGATTTATTTTTAATCCGCTTTCGGGAGATTCTTTTTCGGTAAATCCAATCGGATTAGATGTTCTGAAACTTTTGAAAGAAGGTAAAAATCAAAAAGAAATAATTTCAGTTTTAGAATCTGAATATATGGTTGATGAAAATACCTTAGAAAAAGATTTGTATGATTTTAATATCATGCTAGAAAATTATAAGTTAACCGAATAAAAAATGAATAAACCAAAATACACAATAGCTGTAACCGGCTTAAATGCAATTGATAGTCCGGGTCCTGGATTAGCCGTAATTATGTCGCTGCGTGAGGCAGAAAGTTTTGATGTACGAATTATCGGACTTTCTTACGAAACTCTCGAACCGGTTATTTATATGCACGATATGGTTGATGTAACTTACTCAATTCCATATCCTACCTCGGGAGTTGATATTTTGTTTGAAAGATTCAGTTACATCAACGAAGTTGAAAATATTGATTTTCTTTATCCAAATTTTGATGCCGAACTTTTCAACTTTATAAAGCTGGAAGACAAATTTTTGAAAGAATTGAATATTAAAATGGTTCTTCCAAGTTTAGACCAGTTTGAAGCACGACATAAAGTAAATCTGTACGAATATGGCGAAAAATACAATCTTCTTGTTCCAATTTCGAAAATGATCTACAGACATACCGAAATTGCTGATTTAATCGAAGAAGTCGGATTTCCATTAGTTGTAAAAGGTAAATTTTATGATGCAAAAATTGCTTACAATTTAGACCAGGCAATTCAGCATTTTCATAAAATAAATGCTCAATGGGGTTTACCGATAATAATCCAGCAATTTGTTCACGGAACCGAAGTTAATGTCTGCGGAATGGGCGATGGAACCGGAATTTTGCTCGGTGCCGTTCCTATGCGAAAATTGTATATTACCGACAAAGGAAAAGCGTGGGCTGGTGTTTCAATTGCTGATGAAAAACTACTTACTGCAACCAAAAATCTTGTTAAAGAAACCCAATGGCGCGGACCTTTTGAATTGGAATATATTAAAACAACCGACGAAAAATATTATCTTCTCGAAATAAATCCACGATTTCCGGCTTGGTGCTATTTACCAACAGGTACAGGACAAAATCAGGTCGAAAAACTTGTAAATCTTGCTATGGACAAAAAAGCCGAACCGTTTACAGAATATGCAGTAGGTAAAATGTTTATCAGATATGCAAAAGATATGGTAGTGGATATGTCTGAGTTTGAAAAAATTTCGACAGTTGGAGTTTTATAGAAGTTAAAAAAATAATTTAAAAGCGTTCTTTGAAATATTTTGATTGCGTGGTTTTAGAAAACAAAAAAATTGTATATTTGTAAAAAAATACAGTTATGGAACATTTAATAAATGTAAAATTTGAATTTAATCAATTACTTATGATGGTAAAACAATGTAACCAAAATCAGAAATTGATGATTTTTGAAGAATTAGAAAAAGAAACTTTCAAACAGAGATTCAAAAAATTGATGTCGGAGTTAAAAAACAATGATTTTACAGCAGAAGATATTACGAAAGAAGTTGAATTAGTAAGAAAGAAACGGTATTCTAAAAAGCATTAATAATGAGAATTGTAATTGACACGAATATCTTTATTATTGCTTTAATCGGAAAAAGTAGTCCTAAATTGATTGAATGGCTTTCAGAAAAAAAGTTTGTTGTTTTGTTTAGCAAAGAATCTTATGGTGAATTTGTCGAAGTCATTAGAAGACCAAAGTTTAATAAACTTTTTACAGAAAATAAAATTCTTACCCTGCTGGAATTATTGAAAATTATTAAAGAGATTGTTCCTGTAAATTCATCAACAGATATTTGCAGAGATAAAAAAGATAATTTTTTGCTTAATCTTTGTAAAGATGGAAATGCGGATTATTTAATTACCGAAGACTTTGATTTATTAGATATTGCAAATTATGAATCCACTAAAATTGTAAATTACAAAAAGTTTATATCTGAAAATTTATAACTTTCTAAAAAATAAATTATTCCCGCAATCAAAATATAAAAAAAGATTGCGGGATTTTTATTTAAAGTAAAAACAAATTTTTTCAAAATAAAATTGAAAATAAAAAAATAATATTAATATCATGGAAAAAAAGACTTATGAACGTCCGATAATTAAATCGTTAAATTACGGAATTACAAATAAATTCGGAAAAAAAACAGAATATACTCCGGTAACTCAAATTGATGGCGTAGCAATTAAAGACCTTATCAAAGACTTTGGTTCTCCGGTTTTTATATATTCCGAAAGGAAAATCAGAGAAAATATCAGAAATGCAAAACGTATTTTTGAAACCCGTTACCCGAAAGTTCAGTTTTCATGGTCGTATAAAACAAATTATCTTAATGCAATTTGCAAAATTTATCATCAGGAAGGTTCTTGGGCTGAGGTGGTTTCAATTTTCGAATATGAAAAAGCAATTTTAAACGGTGTGCCGGGAAATAAAATTATTTTCAACGGTCCGGATAAAACAAATTCGGATTTGATGACCGCAATAAAAAATGATTCGCTAATTCACATTGACCATTTAGACGAACTTTATCGTTTAATCGAAATTGCAAAAGAAACTAAAATCAGACCACGAGTTGCAATCAGAGTAAACATGGACACAGGTGTTTATCCTATGTGGGACAGATTTGGATTCAACTACGAAAATGGTCAGGCTTGGGACGCAATAAACAAAATTCTTGCTTCCGACAAATTGGAACTTACAGGTTTACACTGTCATATCGGAACATTTATGACTTCGGTAAATACTTACAAAGTTGCTGCAACTAAAATGGCTGATTTGGCTATTTCAATTAAAAATAAACACAATAAACAAATAAAATATATTGATTTGGGTGGTGGATTTGCATCAAAAAATACTTTAAAAGGTTCGTTTTATTCTGGAATTGATGCTTCGCCGGATATTAGCGAATATGCTGAGGTTATTTGTTCTACATTGTTAAATTCTGGTTTCCCTATTGACGATTTACCATACTTGTATCTCGAAACCGGAAGAGCTTTAATTGACGATTGCGGATATTTGCTAGGCTCAGTAATTTCAAACAAAAGATTATCAGACGGAAGACGTGCCACAATTATTGATGTTGGTGTAAATATTTTGTTCACAGCATTTTGGTACGACCACAAAATTTCATTAACTCAGGAATTTGGACATCATACCGAAGATACAGTTCTTTACGGACCACTTTGTATGAATATTGATGTTATCAGAGAAAACATAACACTTCCGCCTTTAAATGCCGGTGATAATTTTGTTGTTCAACATGTTGGAGCTTATAATGTTACTCAATCAATGCAATTTATAACAACTCGTCCGGCTGTGGTTTTAATTGACACAAACGGTAAAACTAATGTTATAAAACTCAAAGAATCAACCGAAAACATTATGCGTGAGGAACAAACTCCCGAACATTTGAAAAAAATAAGTCTGTAGAATAAAATGTTAATAAATAAAACCTTGTAAGGTTTTTGAAAACCTTACAAGGTGGGGTGTTAAAAATTAACACTTATTTAATTTTTTTTTTTCACCCTAAAATAATTAAAGTGCATTGTCATCTTGGAAAGAACTTGTGGATGTAAGCAGTAAAGTTATATGAAGTATATCTGAAATACAGATAAATAACATTATTCAACAAATTTACATTATACAATTTCAGTATCTTTAATTCCACAAGATTCCTTCAGAATGACATTTAAGGTAAAAAAAGCGGGGTGAAACATTTTTTAGACTAACACCAAATTTTAAACACCCCACCTTACAAGGTTTAAAAATATTACAAAATAACATACTTGTAAAATAAAATTATGTCTCAAAACAAAATCATACAAGAACTTAAAATATATTCGGAAGGTTTTTTAAACAGTTATGCACAGATTTTTTTCTCGCAGAATAAAGTTTTTGCCTTAGTTTTATTATTCGTCAGTTTTTTTGATTTTGGAGCAGGATTAAGTGGTGTTATAGCTCTAATATTTGCTCAATTAGCTTCAACTATTTTTAATTTTAACAAATTTCTCATTCGCGACGGAAAATATACTTACAATTCGTTGTTAGTTGGTTTGGTTATTGGTATTTTTTACGATTTTAATTTATCGCTATTAATTTTAATTTTAATATCATCGCTACTAACTCTTTTCATTTCGGTTGTTGTAAATAAAAAACTTTATGATAAAGGTTTACCAATAATGAGTATTCCTTTTCTTTTAGTAATTTGGATAATAATTCTGGGTGCAAACAATTTTTCGGTATTAGATTTAAAAATAAACGACAATTTTACATTACTTACATATTTTCCTGAAACTTTTGAATTTGCTGATAATATTGTAGCTACTTTACCTTTTGCAGATATTTTTCATGTTTACTTCCGTTCAATGGGAGCTATAATGTTTCAATATAGCGATTTGGCAGGAATAGTTTTGACTTTAGGACTTATTTTATATTCGAGGATTGCATTTGTAGCTTCATTTTTCGGATTTATGGTAGGTTACTTGTTTTACAAATTATTACATGGTGATTTTTCTCAACTCGTATATTCATACATTGGATTTAATTTTATTTTAACTTCAATAGGTTTAGGTGGATTTTACATAATTGCAAACAAACGGGCTTTTCTGCTTATTTTGTTCACAATACCAATGATTGCTTTTTTAATCAGTGCTTTAAATTCGCTATTTAATATTTTCAATTTACCTATATATTCGTTACCTTTTAATCTGGTAATAATATTAGTAATGTTAGCAATGTTCCAAAGAACTAATCTTAAAGGAATTAATATAGTTTATTTTCAGGAATATTCGCCCGAAAAAAATCATTATAAATTTTTGAATGCTAATCAGCGATTTAAAAATAATACTTACATTGATATTTTTCTGCCATTTATAGGCGAAAGACATATTTCGCAAGGACATAATGGCGAAATTACACATAAAAAAGAATGGGCACATGCTTTTGATTTCGACATAGTTGATGAAAATAACAAAACTTTTAATGGGCTGGGAACTGAAGTAAAAAATTTTTACTGCTACGAACTTCCGGTTATAGCGCCGGCAGCCGGTTGGGTTGAAAAAATTGTTGATGGTATTGAAGATAACAAAATTGGCGAAATTGACATTGAAAATAATTGGGGAAACACCATAATCATAAAACATTCGGAATATTTGTACTCAAAACTTTCGCATCTGAAAAAATCTTCATTCAAAGTAAAAGAAGGGGAGTGGGTTGAAAAAGGAAAACATATTGCAAACGCTGGAAGCAGCGGACGTTCACCCGAACCGCATTTGCATTTTCAAATTCAGGCTACTCCTTACATTGGTTCAAAGACATTATATTATCCTTTAAGTCATTATCTGACAAAAAAAGATGATAAATACGAAATAAATTTTTACAAAATCCCAAAAGAAAACGAAAAAATATTAAATGTAATTTCTACAAAAATTCTTAAAACCGCATTTACATTTATTCCGGGTAAAATAATTGAATGGCAAGTTGTTAATAAAAATAAAACTGTAAATCAAAAATGGGAAATTTTTACCGACATTTATAACAAAACCTACATATATTGTCATAATTCAAAGTCTTTTGCATATTTTTACAACAACGGAACGGTTTTTTATTTTACTGATTTTTCCGGAAATAAAAATTCACTTTTATTCCATTTTTATTCAGGGTCTTATAAAGTTTTGCTTGGATATTACAAAGGAATCAAAATTGAAGAACCTTTGATTTCTTATAATCATGTAAATCCTCTCTTACATTTTATTCACGATTTTACTGCACCGTTTTTTCATTATTTCAAGGCAACTTACAATTTTGAGTTTACAAATGCAGATTACGAACAATCTCCTGAAAATATTGAGTTTACAGGAAATTGCGAAGTTAAATTCTTCCGAAAAACTATTAAAAACAAAAAGTACACTTTTATTATTAACAATAAAGGATTTCAAGAATTTTCGTTTATAACAAATAACAAAACAATTACAGCAAAATGTTTAAATTAAAATTATTAATATTATTTTTATTTGCTATCGCTTATTTTGATTTAAAAGCTCAAAATGAACTGAATTTCACTACTGTGGATACTCTTTCTTACAGATATTATTTAAATTCGGAATGGGAAAATCTGGAATATTTTGGTATCAAGGCAAGCAATTATGGTTATGACTATTACTATCTTAATGTTAGAACAGCAATTGCTTCATTTAATTTAGGAAATTATATTGATGCTGAAAAATATTTTATAAAAGCTCTTAAAAATAATTCGTACAGCGAGTTCTGTAACGAATATCTTTTCTGGACATATTATAATCTTGGTGAAAAATTTAAGGCAAATGACATTTATGCAGGATTAAGCGACGAAACAAAACTTAAAATGATTTATAAACCGGTTAAATTCTGGGATTTTGCATATTTAGAGTTTGGCGAAAAAATTTCAAACCAACCCGACTCTGTAGCCGGAAATGTTAATTATATAAACTTTGGTTTAAATCACAACATTACACCTAATTTAAGTTTGTACGAGGCTTATACATTTTTAAATCAAAAACAAAATTGGGGAACTTACACTCAGCAGCAATTATATGTAAAATCAAATATCAACCTACATAAAAACATAGTTCTGAGTTTAAGTGTTCTTGGTTCTGATTACAGAAGTAAAATTAATTTCAGAAGTGAATATACTAATAAATATTCTACCGAATTATACACAGATACAGGAATTTATACAATTGATACAATTTATAATGGTTTCGATGCATGGAAAGGAAAATATGAGCAACAGATTTTAGTTGGTTACATTGGTGTTTCGCAGCGTATTAATAGATTTAAATATTCTTTGTCATTTCATTTTACAGCCGAAAACAAAATTTCAAATTTCACGTATGAATATAGAAAATATCAATTAAATAAACTTTCAACCGGTCAGTATTTATTAAATTATACACAATCTGACATTTCAGATACAATCTACAACACAGGAGATACGTTACAATATTTTTATCAGCCGGGGCTGGAGTTTTCAATTTTTCCAAGAACACTTAAAAACGGTTTAGAAATTGGTTGTAAAGTTTATAGCGTAATTATTTCTAAAAAAGAATATTATATTTTGCCTATACCTTTTATAAATCTTAAATTTAACAAATATGTTTCGGTTTATTCCGAATTTTTACATAAAGGAAATTATCCGTTTGCAGATAGTCAAGGTTCTTTATTACTAAATAATTACAACAAAATAAAATCGAGAATTACAATTTCTGCAAATTTTAGAGTAAATGACGATTTAAATATTTTTGCAACTTACTTATACGAAAATACAAATGATAATCTAACAAATCAACAATACATATTGAATTCGTTTTTAGTAGGTCTGAAATTAAAATTTAACTAACTTAATAACAAATAAATTTATGAAAACCAAATTGATAATTATCGTATTATTACTGAGTTCAAATTTTTTATTTTCTCAAACAACTGATGAGGTAACAGCTGCATTTACATCAAGTTATGATTACGAAAACAAAGTTGAATACCAGAAGGCAATCGAAGAACTGATTGCAGTTTATGATGCAACATCTTACGAAATAAATTTACGTCTTGGTTGGTTGTATTATCTTAATTCTGATTATGTTAAATCACAAAATTATTACAAAAAATGTATTGCATTGCAAGTAAATTCTATAGAGGCAATGTTAGGATATGTTTACCCAACTTCAGCTCTCGAAAACTGGGACGATGTTCTTAAAACTTATCTCCAAATTTTAACAATTGATTCTAAAAATTCGGTTGTTAATTACAGAGTTGCATTAATGTACTATTATCGTTCCGAATTTAAAACAGCTTTAACTTACATTAAAAAAGTGCTTGAACTTTATCCTTTCGATTATGATGCAAATGTTTTGACTGCTCAAATTTCTGTCAGTTTAGGTGAAATTACAAATGCAAAAAAATATTATACCGTTGCATTACATTATTATCCTTCTTCTGAAGAAGTTATAACAGCTTTAAGTAAATTATAGTATATTTTAAAATTTTGAAATTCATGAAAATTAAATTATTTGCGACTGCATTTCTTTTTTTAGTTTTTTTCTTATTATCATCATTTTCACAACATAAAAAAACTGACTTAACTGAATTTGAAAAACAATCTTTAATTTTTATGATTGAAGAAGAAAAACTAGCTCACGATGTATATGTTACGTTAAACGAAAAATGGAATTATGCATGTTTTACAAATATTTCAAAAAGCGAAAATTTTCATAAATCACAAATAAAAAATTTGTTAGATACTTTTAACATCGAATTTGAAATTATTGATTCAATAGGTGAGTTTAATAATCACGAATTAAAAGCATTATATAATTCTTTAATAGAAAAAGGAAAATTATCGTTGCAAGATGCTTTTGAGGTTGGTGCAACAATTGAAGATAAAGATATCTACGATTTACAAGAAGCTTTATTGAAAATTGAAAATCAGCAAATTACTGATGTTTATAATAATTTGATATTTGGCTCAAAAAATCATATAAAAGCTTTTACCCGAAATTTAAATTCGTTGAATTATAATTATGTTCCTCAGTTTATTTCTGTAGAACAATATAATACAATAATTTCGACTAAAAATAAAAAAGTTACAGTTAATACATCGTGTCAGAAAAAATGTAAAAACTAATTTTATTTAAAGAAATTATTATAATTTTCTAATTGTAAAATTGTAAAGTAGAACAAAAAATATTTATAAATAAAAAGTATTAAAAAATGAAATTCAGATTATTAATTTTATTTGTGCTGTTAGTTTCGTCTAATTTGTTTTCTCAAAATACAAATTATCCGAGCGAAAAACAATTATTTTCACCATCAGCAACTACCGAAAAATTAAAAGATTCAATTGTTAGTTTTGTATGGAATTCGACATTCAACTATTGGGCTTTAAGCTGGAAAGAGAATTACAGCAATGTTAATAATAAACTCATTCAAACAATAGGTTATGAGGTAGATAGTGTTAATTTTATTCTTTCAAGAAGTTGGAGATATACATACACATACGATAATACTAATAATGTAAGTCAATGGATTTCAAACGACTGGGTAAGTAACTTCTGGGTAAATTACTGCAAAGCTGTATATACTTATAATACAAATAACAAGATATCTCAAATACTTGGATATGATTATTTTGCAACTACTTTAGCTTGGATTCCAAGTTGGAAAGAAACTTATACATACACCCAACAACAAAATATAAGTCAATGGATTATATACGATTGGAATACTACTTCAAACATTTGGGTTAACAGTTGGAAAGCTGATTACAATTATCTGACTAACAATAAAGATGATAGTTATGTTTATAGCAATTGGAATACTGCAAATGCTCAATGGGAAGAATACGAAAAAGGAGAATATAGTTATGGTTTGGGAAACAATGTAATTGAATTAACTATTTCAGAACGTGTAAATAATTTATGGACAATAACATCACGTGAAGTTTTTACTGATGATACTAAATCAACATCAACAAGTAGAATAGCTTACAAATGGGATTCTCAAAATTTAATGTGGATTTTTTCGTGGAAAAATGTTTATTACTGGAATAATACAACAAATTCAATTTCAGATATTAATACTGATAATAATGTTTCTGTTTATCCAAATCCTTGTACCGAATTTGTAAATATAAAAATTAATTCATCAAATTCAGAATTTAAAGATGTTGAACTTTTTAATGCAATAGGACAAAAAATTTCAATCGACAATTTAATAGAATTTAATTCTGAAAACACATTTAAAATAGACTTAACCGGCATTATAGCTGGAGTTTATTTTTTAAGAATTAATATTGATAATAATATTTATTCTGAAATTTTTATTTTAAAATAGTATTACCTTATAATAAAAACAGCTAACTATTTAAATTATTGGCTTTAGCTTTTGTTGTGTAAAGCTAAAGCCATAATTCATTTATTTTATTTAGTCTGGCTTACCACAACAGTATTCTATCAAACTTTTTAGAAAATTTTAAAAAGGTCAAAATATTCTTGCCATACTGCATTTTTTAACAAAAATATTTAGCAAATCAAAAGTAAATAGTTAATTTTGATTCATTAAATTAAAAGTATAAAAATGAGTCTCGAGAGTAATCGCTTTTCACATGGCGAAGAATTGGCTAATGCTGTATCACACTGTGCCGGTGCAGTAATTGGAATTATTGGCACAATTGTAATGATAATTTTTTCGGCAAAATATGGTTCGGCTTGGCATGTAATATGTTCATCTGTTTTTGGTACAACAATGGTTTTGATGTATTTATCATCAACTTTAAATCATTGGTTACCAGTTGGCAGAAAAAAGGAATTTTTCTTTAATCTCGATCAGATAACTATATATCTGCTTATTGCAGGAACTTATACACCTTTCTCTTTAATTGCTTTTCACGGTACGCAAGGTTGGATTTATTTTGGAATTGAATGGGGAATTGCATTAACCGGAATTTTATTTAAATTATTTAAACCAACAAAGTTCGAGAAAAGTGTAAATTTGTTTTTTATTGCCTCTTACGTAATAATGGGCTGGTTAATAATAATTGATGTACCTTCATTAATAAAAATAGTTGGTATAGATGGATTTATATGGATTATGAGTGGAGGCTTTTTCTTTACAACCGGTATAATATTTTTTAAACTCGTGAAATTACGCTTTCATCACTTAATCTGGCATATATTTGTAGTTTTTGGAAGTATTTGTCACATTGTTGCTGTTTACAAATATGTTTTACCTATTCAATTTTAATGATTATAATATTTTTTTGAAAATCGTTCAATTATATTTTTAAACCTTTAATTTAAAAACCGATATATAAAGTAATATGAAAAAGTTATATTTATTGACATTAGTTATTTCGATGTTTTTTTTAGGTTGTAAATCAGACTCAAAGGAAGAAAAAACAACAGAGAATGAAATAACAAACGAAGTTTCAGAAAATACCGAAACATATTTAACAATTGTTGGAAAAGATATTTGGGTAAGAGAAACCCCAACTGATGGTGAAGTTGTTATGAAACTTAATGATGGAGATAAATGTAAAATCCTTGAAAAAGGAAAACAAGAAACCATTAAAGGAACTTCAGATAATTGGTATAAAATTGAATTTGATGGTAAACAAGGTTGGGTTTTTGGTTCGCAAACATCAGTAAAACAAGAACCTGCTTCTAATGAAAATTCAGATATTGATGATGTAAAATCAATCAGAAAATTAATGAATGAACTTTCTGAAATTTTTGGAAATAAACAATTCAGCAAATTGAATAATTACTATTATCTTGGCGATAAAGTATTTATAATTTCAAATCCGGGTGCATACATTGTAATTGCTCTAAGTGAAGGTGATATTGCAGATAAATTGCAATTTTATCCCTTAACTTCAGTAAAAACTTCAGATTTATTATTTGAAAAACTGCCTGATTTTGACATGGAATCTTATACATTTACAAAAACAGGTTGTTTTGCAGAAAAAATTACTGAGAAAAAAATATTCAGTAAACTCTTTGATAATATGAAAGAATTTGGTTTTGAACCAAGTGCCGAAGAAATAAAGTTTGCATCAGAACTCGAAAAAGTAACAGTTTATGAAATATTAATTACTGCAGATTTAATCAGATTTTATATTGCAAAAAAAGATGGTAAATGGTTGATTACAGCAATTGATATTCATGATTTTAGTGCTTAATATTTAATACATAAAATAAGTTCTTTACGGTAAAACTACTAATGAGAATTATTGTATATTTAAATTATCTCCGTTAAAAACAAGAAAAATTTCTTTTTTAACGGAGATTATAAAGATAAAATAAATCTAAGTAATTTAATTACTATAATCCAAGCAAGTAAGCAAAAATAAGTGGAGCAACAATTGTTGCATCAGACTCAATTACAAATTTTGGCGAATTTATATGAAGTTTACCCCAAGTAATTTTTTCATTAGGTACTGCTCCTGAATAAGAACCATAACTTGTTGTTGAATCGCTGATTTGACAGAAATATGACCAAACAGGAATGCTCTCTAAACCCAAATCCTGATGTAACATTGGTACAACACAAATTGGAAAATCTCCGGCTATTCCACCACCTATCTGAAAAAAACCAACTCCATTCTGACCTGCATTTTTCTGATACCAATCTGCAAGAAAAATCATATATTCAATACCGGTTTTTAAAATTCCGGGGTGAATTAAATCTTCGATACAATGTGATGCAAAAAAATTTCCGCATGTAGAATCTTCCCAGCCCGGAACAATTATAGGTAAATTTTTATGAGCTGCAGCAAGTAACCACGAATTTTTTGGGTCAATCTGATAATCTTTTTCAAGCTGTCCGCTTAAAAGGATTTTATAGAAAAACTGATGTGGAAAAAATCTTTCACCTTTATTTTTAGCGTCAACCCAAGCATCAACCAAATGTTTTTCAATTCTACGCATTGCTTCTTCTTCAGGTATGCAAGTATCAGTTACTCTGTTGAAATGATGATTTAGCAAATCAAGTTCGTCTTGTGGCGATAAGTCGCGATAATGAGGAACTCTTTTATAAAAATCATGGGCTACAAGGTTAAAAACATCTTCCTCAAGATTTGCTCCGGTACAGGTGATAATTGAAATTTTATCTTGTCTTATCATCTCAGCCAGAGATATTCCAAGTTCGGCTGTACTCATTGCACCAGCCATAGTAACCATCATTTTGTTACCTAGTTTCAACTGTTCTTCGTAAGCAACTGCTGCATCAACAAGAGTAGCGGAATTAAAATGTTTATAGTTTTTTACTATAAATTCTGAAATAGGACCTTTTTTGTTCATTTTAAATTTATTTAAATTTGTTTTTTATTCTGTTTTTTAGATTTAGAAAATCTTTAAGATTTTCTAAATTTTAAGTTTTTAAAGCAAATCATTAAGATTTTCTAAATCTAAACTCTTAAAGAAAACCTACATTAAATCATTTTCAATTATTAAATTTTGTAATTTTCCCCATTCAATTTTTTTCTCTTCATGAAATAAAATGTAGTTATCTCGGTTTTCAAACCACTCGATTACTTCACTTTTTATTAACTTTGAATGATTATTTTGAAGAATTCTATGATACGAACTCCATTTATATGTTTTATAATCACTATAAATTTTATGATTAACGGGATTATTATGAATATACCAAACTAAACCTCTAAAATATTCATCTGAATTAATTTTTTTTCGGCGAAAATATTTTTGAAACAAACTTCCTTTTCTTTCTTGTTGTTTATTAATTGATTTTGCATAAGAAAGAAAAAATCTTCTAAATTTTTCGCTTATATAATATTCTGGATTTTTTAGATTTAGAAAAACTTTGAGATTTTCTAAATCTACTCTTTCAGGTGCTAAATCTTTTAAAAAATCAATTTTTATCTGACTTAAAATTTCGTTTAGACTTTTTACTTTTATTAAAAAATGAAAATGATTAGGTAATAAACAATAGCAAAACACATTAAAATAACCTGACATGTAACTATCAAATTTCTTTAAAAAATATTTATAATTTTCTTCAGTATAAAAAATAACTTCAGAATTGTTACCTCTATTATAAATATGATAATAACAATCTGGTTCTAAGGGAATAGTTATATCTTCTGATGCTGACATAATAACTTTTATTTAGATTTGGAAAATTTTGAAATTTTCCAAATCTATTTTGTTAATCCAAAATATTTTTCGCTTAGAATTCTGTATATTAGTTTTGTTGCCAGAAAATTTGAAGCCGGATGATTTTCATTCGGACAAAGTTCCATAATATCTAAACCTACAATATTTGAATTTTTATTTACTGCAATCATCAAATCCATAACTTGTTCCCAAAGCAAACCGCCAGGTTCGGGTGTACCGGTTGCCGGAAGAATAGAAGGGTCAAAACCATCTAAATCAATTGTTATGTAAGTATTTTCGGTAAGTTGTTTTACTAAATCAGTAATCCATAAATGATTTTTTCTTATCTCATGTGCAAAATAAACTCTTGCTTTGTCCATATTTGGCAATTCTACAGTATCCATACTTCTTATTCCTACTTGTAAAATTGGACAAAACTCCTGAATACGAGCCATTACACATGCATGATTATACTTAGAGCCTTCATATTCGGGACGTAAATCACTATGGGCATCAATTTGTAAAACAGTAACATTTTTATATTTTTCGCAAATTGCTTTAGCAGGAGCTGAACTTATAGAATGTTCGCCTCCAATGGTTACAAGAAATTTTCCTGAGTTTACATATTTTTTTGCTTCTTTATAAACAGCTTCAACCATTTTTTCGGGACTTTCTTTTTCATTTATAAATGGAGCTGTATAAATACCTTTTTTGTAAACTTCACTTTCAGTTTCAATATCATAAAGTTCCATATTTGCTGAAGCTTCAAGTAATGCTTCGGGTCCTTTATCAGCACCTTTTATCCAAGTACTTGTACCATCGTAAGGTACAGGTAAAATTACAATTTCAGATGTTTCTAATTGCGAATATTCTTTTGGAATTCCTCCGTAGTTTGTCATAATATTTTATAATTTATTAAATAACAGTAATTTTTCCTGAAAGTTTATATCAATTTTTATTTAATTTTAAGATGTAAAATTAAAACTTTTATCGTAAAAAAACAGAAATGTAAAAATTAAAAATTAAAGATATCTGATTTTTTTAAAATATAACTTTTTTTATTTGGAATTATTATAAATAATAAATATGTTTGAATTTTCTTTGTGGAAAGATTTGGTTGATTGCAACCACAAAAAAAAATGCTAAAGCAACAAGTAGCTGCTTTTCAACCAATTTTCACTTAAATTAAATTCATTAATTAATTTAAAATCAAATAAAATGTCTTATTTATTTACATCAGAATCGGTGTCTGAAGGACATCCGGACAAAGTAGCAGACCAAATTTCAGATGCTTTACTTGACGAATTTTTAACACAAGATCCAAATTCAAAAGTTGCTTGTGAAACATTGGTTACAACAGGTTTAGCAGTTTTGAGTGGCGAAGTTAGAACAACTGCTTATGTAGATGCTCAACAAGTTGCCCGTAAAGTTATTAATCAGATTGGTTATACAAAATCAACTTATATGTTTGATGGCAATTCATGCGGTGTACTTTCATCAATTCACGAACAGTCTCCCGACATAAATCAAGGAGTTGTTAGAGAAAAAGATGAAGATCAAGGAGCTGGAGACCAAGGAATGATGTTTGGTTATGCTGTAAGAGAAGCTGAAAATTTAATGCCTTTTTCAATTGAATTTTCTCACATTTTATTGAAAGAATTAGCAGAAATCAGACGAGAAGGTCATCAAATGAGATATTTAGGTCCTGATGCAAAATCGCAGGTAACAATTGAGTATGATGATAATCGCAAACCGGTTAGAGTTGACACAATTGTAATTTCTACACAGCATGATGATTTTATTAAACCTAAAGATGATTCTAAAGATGCTCAATTACTTGCTGATATAGATATGTTAAGCATAATCAGACATGATGTTGAAAATGTTTTAATTCCACGTGTAAAATCAAAATTAACTGAAAGAGAACGTGCTTTTTTCAAAGGAGATTACAAATTATTTGTTAATCCTACTGGAAAATTTGTTGTTGGTGGTCCTCACGGAGATACAGGATTAACAGGAAGAAAAATTATTGTTGATACTTATGGTGGAAAAGGTGCTCATGGAGGAGGTGCTTTTTCAGGAAAAGATTCTTCAAAAGTTGACCGTTCAGCAGCTTATGCAGCCCGTCATATTGCAAAAAATATGGTTGCAGCCGGAATAGCTGATGAGGTTTTAGTTCAGGTTGCTTATGCTATTGGAATTGCTCAACCTGTAAGTTTATTTATTGATACTTACGGAACTGCAAGAGTTAGATTGAGTGATAGTGAAATTGCAACAAAAATTAATGAAGTTTTTGATATGAGACCTTATTTTATAGTACAAAGATTTGGTCTTAAAAATCCGATTTTTTTACCAACTGCTTCTTATGGACATTTTGGAAGAACTCCATATTCAAAAGAAGTCAGTATTGGACATTTCGATAAACAAGAAGTTAAAACAATCGAATTTTTTGGTTGGGAAAAACTTGATTATGTTGATAAAGTAAAAGCAAAATTTGGTTTATAACATTTTAATCCATATAAAGTGGGGTGTTTAAAATTTGTGGTTTCCCAAAAAAAATCACCCTACTTTTTTCGTTAAATGTCATTCCGAAGGAATCTTGTTGAATTTAGTTACTGATTTTGTAAAAAGTAAATTTGTTGAATAATGTTATTTGTCTGTATTTTAGATATACTTCATATAACTTGACTACCTGCATCCACAAGTTCTTTCCAAGATGACAATGGTCTTTAATTTTTTTAGGGTGAAAAAATTTTTTCAAAAAATGTTAATTTTAAACACCCCACATTATAAGGTTTTTTAATTTTAATTCTTCACGTTTACTTTATATGTTTTGCTTACAACTTGTTCGTAAATATATCCGGGTTTTAGTAAAAATAACATTTTATATTCTTTTTCAGGAATATTTGACAGTGTAAACTTTAAAATGAATTGTTCAGTTGAATTTGCTTTAACAGTTTCAATATTAATATCACTAAAATATAAAGTATAGGTTTTATCTTTATCAATCAACAAAATAAACAAAATATAAGGCATATCGGCAGAGTTAAAAATCTGGTCGAAATTGTACGGATTTGTTATACTTATTTCAAGTTGATTTTCAACTGAATTAATTATTTCAAAATTCTCGGTTTTAATTTTTACTTTCAATTTGCTAATAACAGGCAGTCTTTTAACAATATTGTAATATATTATATCTCCGGTTTCAATTTTCATTGTATCAAGCCAGGCAGAGTTCCAATTCCCTACTAGGAAAACTTTCTGATTATTGAAAAAGTAGTCAAAATTACCAATATCATATTGATTTTTACGATATGAAACATTATTTAATGAAATAGAATTTTCTCTAGTGTAGAATGAATATTTTGCAGCTTCTTGATAAGAATTTACAAATACAACTTTTTTACCATCAGCTGCTTTTTTTATTGCCTGATAATAAGTTTTTTTCTGCTGATGAAATTCGGTTTTCAATGGAAGTGGTAAAATTATTAAAATTCTGAATATTAAAATTATAATAATACTTGGAATGAAAATAAATTTTGAAATTTTTACGAGTTTTTCAGATTTCAATATTGAATCATGCAATAAAATTACTAAAGGAATTGCTGAAATTGCAATCCACTGTGCCTCAATTTTACCCCGAAACGAATATATAAAAAAGAAAATCAGAAAACCCCATAGTGTAAAATTCAGAGATTTATTTGACACATCAATTTTCTTTTTTACTGATAATATTGCAATTAAAATAAGTAATGCAGGGTTTAATATTGTAAACATTCCAACTAAATAATTGATTATATTTGAAATCTTTATACTTCCATCAGTTCTTTGATTTAAGTGATAATCAAACGTCGCAAAGTCATTATTTATTTGCCATAAAATATGTGGAACAATTAACAAAACAGAAACAATTCCGGCTAAATATATATTGTATTTTTTTAATATTTTTATTTGAGATAAAATACTGATTATAATCAAAATACCTCCGTGATATTTAGAATAAATCAAAAGAGCAGCACAAAGTCCGAGTAATAATGTATTTAACAGATTTGAATTCTTGACAAATTTTTCGAAAATGTATAAATACAAAACAGCAAAAAATAATAGTGGAACATCGGGTGTTGTAAAAAATCCGTAAATATTAAAAACCGGAATTGAAAAAATCAACAGAAAAAATAAAATCACAGAATTTTTTCCGGTTTTATTTTTTTCCGGAATAATTTTCCATATTAATGAAAGACTGAATGTTGTTAATATCACCGTCATTAGTCTAACTCCAATTTCGGAACTGAAAATTAATGTTCCTATTTTAATAATTACTGCTACAAGTGGTGGATGGTCAAAGTATCCCCATGCAAGATTTTGAGAATAAACCCAATAATAGGCTTCGTCTTTCCCTATTGGAGTAAATATTGCTTGTAGAAGATTGACCAGAAAAAAAATCAGGAGGTAAAAGTTAAAATCATTAAGATATTTTCTTAAAATACTTTTCACTTATTTTAATTGATTTAGATTTTTTTAAGAATTCCTAAATTTAGTTTAATATGTTCAAAATTAAGTTTATAGTCTTAAATCAGCAAATATCCAAAAAACAATTTGCTGATTTAAGTAGCAAATTTTAGTTTACCCAAATTTTGCTTGTTCCTGCATGGCAAGTATTACATTGACCTGTCATTGATGCACTTACCATATTTTTTGAGTTTCCTGAAGTTCCAGTAACTGTTGGATACAAACCACCTGTGAAGTCAATTTTATCTGTTGTATAAAAATTTCCGTTTGCATCTACTTCTATTGTTGCAACCAAATTTCCACCAGCGTTTGTTGCCGAATATAATTTTACAGTTCCATTTGGACTAGTTGCAGTTAAATCAGCATTGTAAACTGTTCCAGCAGCTTGAAAAATTCCTTCACCTGCTCCACCTGAAACATGGCAAGTCATACAATTTAATGACATATTATGACTTTCTGTCTCAAAATTTTTACTGATTTTTGATTCAGATTCTTTATTACAAGAAAACATAACTGTACTTAAAACTATAATGATAATTCCGAATAAACAATTTTTTTTGTTCATTTTGTTTAATTTAATTGTTAATAATAAGAATGTTGATATTTAATAACATTCGTTTTGATGAGCATAATATTTTTCTTATTTTACATATTTTTCATTCTTTTTCTGCAAATTAAAAATAAAACCAATGAAGTTATAGCCATAACAATTCCGAAAATCAATGCAAGTAAGCAACATATGCAGCCATCTTTTACTGTAACTACTACAGAATCTTTTACAACACAACCTTCTTCAAATGTTACCTCTACAGAATATTCACCAGCTTGATTAACTGTAATTTTCTGGTCTGTACTGCCTGTACTCCAAAGATATGAAATTCCACCTTCACCTGCATCTAAAGTTATACTTTCGCCTGTTTTAATTGTAAAATCTTCTCCAAGATTAACTTTGTTACCTGAAATTGTAATTGTTTCTATTAATGTATCAGAAATTCCGTTAATGTTTGTTATTACAGTAATTTCAAAATCACCACCTTTAGTAAATTTGTGAGTTGGACTAATTTCTGTTGAAATGTTTTTATCTTTAGAATCAGGGTCTCCGAAATTCCATGAACATGATTCTACAATTTCTTCATTAGACAAAATAAATTTGGTTTCCGAACCGTAGCATTTTTCTTCGCAAGTTAATGATGAACCTCCGTAAAAACTTGTAGCTTTGAGAAATACACCCGAATCATAGTCAGCATCTCCAACATCGCAAATTGCAATTTTAATATGATAAGTTTCACCCGGAACTACTATTGCTTGAGCTATAAGAGGTTTGGTTAATCCATCATATTCAATATTTTTACCGGTAGCATTATCGGTATAAAAATCTTTATTTGTGTAATGATTTATATTGTCAATACTAACAGGCGTTGTTGTTCCTTCAATTAATGCAATATTCAAATTCTCATATTCACCTCCTGCCGGATTTTTTCCGGAAAGGAAAAAAGCAAAAACATCGTTAAAACCTTGCTTCACATATTCGGGGTATTCTTCAGATGCAAAAATATATACAAATCTTACAGTATCTGACGAAGGTTTAAAATCAAATTCTAAAACAGCTGCATCTGTTGTAAAATTTCCGGCAACTAGCTTGTTCAAATCAGTATCTCCGGCAGTACTGAATTGCGATTTTGTTGATGTACTTTTATTTGGACCAATTGCATTTTTAACATCACCTGTTGCCAAAACTATACCTGTTTCAAAACATACGGTTGTGTCTCCTCCAGAAAAATATCCTATTCCATCAGGTGAACCTGTAAATTTTATATTTGTAATTACTACAGAACCTGTTATTAGTACTTCCTTAACAAGTTGTTCGCTTGTATAAGTTTTTTTATCAACATTTAAAGTCTGTGCAAAGATGTTATTTATAATAAATAAGGAAAATAAAAATACCGGAATTATTTTTTTTATAACTTTCATGTTAAACGCACTTATAAGTAATTAACAACCAGAATAATAATTATAAAAACAATTGACATAAAAAAAGGTATCAGCAACATCCAGCAAGGACATTTTTTGTCAGATAATTTAATGATATATTCATCTTTTTTTTCCGTATATACAAAATTTTCCTTTTTTTCCATATTTTTCTTATTAAAAAAACTTTGCAAAGTAATAATTATTTGTGGCAAATTTAATTTTTTAATGTTAATTATTTAATAAACCTAAAAAAAGAAATATTTTTTTAGCATTTTTGCAATCCAAAACTTTAAAATTCCGGTTTCGGAATATTATTTATTTTGGTTCTTAAATTTCTACAAAATACTTAATTTCAAAATTTTAATGATGAAAAAAATATTACTTGTTACGATTATTCTTATTTCTGCTTTTCAACTAAAGTCGCAGAATTTAACCTATGTAAGACAATTAATTGATACGTTATGTTCAGAATCAATGTTTGGCAGGGGTTTTGAGTTTAAAGGAGATAGTATTGCAGCAGATTTTTTATCAAAAGAATTGAAAAATAATAGAGTAAAATGCTTTGGCGAAGATTATTATCAAAATTTGAGTTTTCCGGTAAATACTTTTGAAGGTAATATGTTTGTTGAAATAGATAATATAGAGTTAAATGTGGGAATTGATTATCTTATTCTACCTTCATCTAGTTCTTGTAAAGGAACTTATGAAATAGCTGTTATTGATAAAAATCTAATAAAAAATGAAAGAAAGTTCAATACATTTAAATCAAGAAATCATTCAAATCAATTTATTTTAATTGATACAGTTGGACTTAATGACAAAAGTTTTAAAGATATTTACAAAAAAATTGTAGAAGAAAATTTACTTAACGCAAAAGGTATTATTGTGATAGAAAATGGAAATTTAACTCATTCTGTTTCAACAGAAGTAAAGAAATTTCCTGTAATTGTTTTAAAACGCGAAAGTTTACCTAAAACAACAAGCGAAATTATAATTGATATTGAAAATAAATTTATTGCTAAATATGATTCTAAAAATGTAATTGGATACATCAAAGGAGCAACTGATACTTTTATTGTTTTAACAGCTCATTACGACCATCTGGGAACTTTAGGACAGGAAGTTTATTTCCCTGGTGCACACGATAATGCAAGTGGAGTTTCGCTTTGTATGGATTTGATAAAAACATTTGCAAACCGAAAATCAATTCCCCATTATTCAATTGCTGTAATATTTTTTACCGGAGAAGAACTAGGTTTATTAGGTTCAGGTTATTATGTTGAAAATCCAGTATTTCCATTAAAAAATATTAAGTTTTTACTAAATCTCGATTTAGCCGGAAGCGGCGAAGATGGAATTCAGATTGTAAATAGTACAATTTTTACAAAACAATTTGATTTACTGACTAATATAAATAAAGAAAATGATTTTATGAAAACCATAAAATCAAGAGGTGCTGCAGCAAACAGCGACCATTATTTTTTCTATGAGGCTGGTGTTCCGAGTTTTTTTATTTATACGTTAGGAGCTTACAAAGAATATCACAATATTTACGATAAATCAGATAGTTTACCATTAAATGATTACGAAGATTATTTCAGACTTTTACAGAAATTTATTGAAGAAATAAACTGAAAATCAAAAATAAGAAGCAAATAAATTATTGAATTTAATTTTTAAAATTAATGTTACAGATTGACAATACAATAATAAGTTTAGATATAATTGACAAATATTTTTCTTGCGATTTAAGTTGCTGTTTAGGTCAATGTTGTGTTGATGGAGATTCTGGTGCACCTCTTGAAGAAAATGAAATTTACGAACTGGAAAAAGTTTTTCCGGCAATAAAAAAATATCTCGAACTCAAAAATATTATAACGTTATCGGTTGATTTATTTATCGTTGACAATGAAGGTGATTTTGTTACACCTCTAGTTGAAGGAAAGGAATGTGCATACATATATTACGAAAATAATATTTCAAAATGTGCAATTGAAAAAGCGTATTTTGCAGGAGAATCATCGTTCAGGAAACCGGTTTCGTGTCATTTATACCCAATTAGAATTACAAAATATCAAAATTATGATGCAGTAAATTATCACGAATGGCATATTTGTAAAGATGCAAAGATTAAAGGAAAAAATGATGAAATGCTTTTGTATAAGTTTCTAAAAGAACCACTTATACGTAAATATGGACTCGATTGGTACGAACAGCTGGAATATGCTGCAAAAAACCTTAACAGATAGGCATAATATTAAATTATTTGTTTAATTTTGAATATCTGAAATTAGTAAATATTATCCATTTTTTTAATTAAAATTATTAAAAGTTTGAAAAAAAATATTATTTGGATATTATTATTTCTCTGCATTTTAGTTATTAATTCATGTTCTACAGATGAAAATTATTATACACCTGTTGCAAACAAAGGAATTTTAGACTTAAATAAATGGGATTTACATAACAATATTGCTCTATCTGGCGAATGGGAAATGTATTGGAATCAGTTGTTAACCCCAATTGACTTTGATAAAAATAAAGATTTAAAACCAAATTATGTAACTCTTCCAAGTTTCTGGAATTCAATCGAAGTTAATTCCCAAAAATTGCCAAATGAAGGGTATGCTACTTACCGACTGCAAATTGTTAATATCGAAGATAATAAATTTCTGGCTATTGATATAAAAGAAATTCTTACTTCTTACAAGTGTTATGTTAATGGAGAATTAATTGCTGAAAACGGAAAAGTTGGAAAATCAAAATCAGAATATGAACCTGATTTTATTCCACTATTAAAACCTATAGATGTTAAAACCGATACAGTTGAAATTATTTTTCAGATAGCAAATTATGTTCATCGCAACAGTGGTTTTTTTACGCTACCTAAATTAGGTAAAATTGAAACACTTACCCAGAATAATTATTTTTACCTGACTTACGATATTTTCCTTTTTGGAGCAATACTTATAATGGCAATTTATCATTTTGGAATATATTTTCTTAGACGGAAAAATATATCTTCTTTATATTTTGCTTTATTCTGTATATTCTTAGGATTAAGAATTTTAACTACCGGTCAGGAATTTATTAAAGTAATTTTTCATAATTTTCCTTGGGAATTTGGAAATAAAATTGAATATTCCAGTCTTTTTTTAGCTCCTTTATTCATAGCTTTTTTTATACTCGAAACATATAAGCAAGATGTTTCAAAAATATTTGTGTATATTATTTCAACAATTTGTATTTTATTTTCATTAACTTTATTTGCTCCTTTCACATTTTATTCTAGGTTAGTTGCTCCTTTTCAAATAACAATAATTTTAGGAATTTTTTATCTTGTGTTTGTCCTTTTTAAGGCACTTATAAAAAAACGTGACGGAGCTTTAGTTATGATTATCTCAATTTTTTTCTTCTTTTTTGCTATTATTAATGATATTCTATATACAAATGGTTTTTTGAATTCAATAGAACTAACTCCTTTAGGATTATTTGTTTTAATTTTAGGTCAATCAAATACTTTAGCTATTCAATTTAATGTACTTTTTCATAAAAACGAACAATTAACTGTAGAACTGAATTATAATAATCAGAATCTCGAAAAAATTGTCGAAGAGAGGACTATCGAATTACGACAGCAACAAGTTGAATTAAAGGAAAGAAATGAAGAATTGATTTCAGCAGAGGAAGAATTAAGACAAAACAATGAAGAACTTCAGACGTTAAATGAAACAATTGACGAAAAAGAAAAACGACTTGCATATTTAATTGAAAATCAAGGTGAAGGGTTTATTACTGTAAATTTGGAAGAACAAATACAATTTGCAAATCCTGCTGCTAACGAAATTTATGGGAATATTGAAAAGACCATTGTGGGACATAATGTTCGCGACTTTTTAGATAACGACCAATTCGAAATATTAGAAAAAAATTCTAAAATGCGTTTGGAAGGGAAAAAAAGCACTTATGTTTTGACAATTAACACTTTAGATAAACAGAAAAAATATGTACAAATAACCGGGACGCCTGATTTTGACAGCGAAAATAATTTGATTGGAACGATAGCAGTTGTTAGGGATATAACTGAATTAAAAAAAATTGAGTCAAAACTCAAATCAGCCAACCTCGAATTGAGAAAATATTTTGTAGCCATCGACCAAAGTCCAATTACAATTGTGATAACTGCTCCAAACGGAAATATTGAATATGTAAATCCACATTTTATTCAACTTACCGGATTTTCTTACGATGAAGTTATTGGACGAAATCCTAGAATCCTGAAATCAGATAAAAATAAGCCCGAATTGTTTGCAGACCTCTGGAGAACAATTACTAAAGCTAAAGTTTGGGAGGGTGAAATCAAAAACCTTAAAAAAGATGGAACCGAATTTATTGAAAAAGCTTTAATTTCGCCAATTATTAATGACGATGGAGTTATTATAAATTATGTTGCTATAAAAGAAGATATTACAGAGAAAAAATATACAGAGCAGCTCATTAGAGAAAAAACACGTCAACAACAAATAATATTAAATAATTTGCCTGCTTATATTTATTTTAAAGATATAAATTTAAGATATTTACTTGTTAATGAATCTTATGCTCAATTTTTTAAGCTGCCTTCTTTTGATATTATCGGCAAAACAGATAGAGAGTTAGAAGTAGTTTCAAACGTTGAAATTTATGAAAATCATGATTTAGAAGTGATAAGATCAAAGAAATCAATTTTAAACTCTGAAATTCAAAACTATGATAGCGAAGGAATAAAATATTGGACTTCAACTTCTAAAGTTCCATATTTTGATAACAAAGGAAATGTCCAAGGTATTATTGGAATTGTGCAGGATATTACAAAACGTAAAGAATCTGAGCAAATTATCCTCGAAAAAACTCGCCAGTTCGAAAATACAATAAGTAATCTTGAAGATGTTTATTTTAGAATCGATAATGAAGGTAATTTACTACAAGCCAGCCATTCAATGTGTAATCTTCTTGGTTACGAAACTTTAGAGGAAATATTTGAACATAAAATTTTTGATAAAATTTACAACGAAGAGAAACTTAAACCTGAATTATACGAACCTATTAAATTAACCGGAAAATTGATAAATTATGCAATTGAATTTAAAAATCGCTTAGGCGAAGTTCAGTTTGGTTTAATTAATGCAAATCAATGGTTTGATATAAATAATAATGTTGGCGGAATTGAAGGGATTATTCATAATATCAGCGAAAGAATAAAATTTGAAAAAGAACTTGGACAACTTAACCGTAACTTGATTAATTCGTTTGAAGAGCTGCAAAAACAAAAAGAAACTCTAGAACGTGCACATAACAGAATTACTGAAAGTATAAATTATGCTCAAAGAATTCAACAAGCAATAATCCATAGCGAAGAATTGATTTATAGTATTTTACCAGATAGTTTTATTTTCTTTAAACCTAGAGACATAGTAAGCGGCGATTTTTATTTTGTCGACGAAGTTAGTGATAATATTATAATTATGGCTGCTGATTGTACCGGTCATGGTGTACCCGGAGCATTTATGAGCATTCTCGGATTCAATTTTGTACAGGAAATAATCTACAATATTGACGAAAAATTATTTATTAAACCTAGTGATGTCCTTGAAATATTGAGGACTAAAATAATTAAAGCTCTTCCACAAAGTATAAAAGATGGTATGGATGCTTCATTAGTTTTTATCGATAGAAAAACTAAAATAATGCAATTTGCAGGTGCCAATAATTCTGTGTATGTAACTCTAAACAAACTAGATAATCTTGCTACTGATAATGATAGAATTATTGTACTAAAAAAGAAAAATCAAATTCATAAAAATTTTATGATTGAAATTAAAGCTGATAAACAGCCTATAGGAAAATATGTTATCGAAAGACCATTTACAACCCAAGAATTACAACTTCACGAAAATTCGATAATTTACCTGTTTTCTGATGGTTTTCTTAGTCAGTTTGGCGATAAAAACAAACGTAAATATTTGGCTGTAAATTTTAAAGATTTCCTTTTTTCAATTCATAATAAATCTCTTAAAGAACAGAAAAACATTTTAGAAAAAGAATTTGATATATGGAAAGGTGAAACACAACAGATTGATGATGTTTTGGTTATAGGAGTGAAAATATAAATTCTGATTTTTGACTTTTTTTTTAATTATTTAGAAATGCAATTAATTGAAAATTAATAAAATGTATCAAAATAAAATAGACCTTATAAATATAATTCAAAATATTCGCAATGACGAAAACTATGTCTTCTTGCTGATTAATCAACTTTGCGATTTAGCCGAAAAAAACGAACAATTTATAAAAGCTTTAATTCCTGAGCAAAATAGAAGAAGCAGATTAATCGAAGATGCTAAAAATCTGATAAAAAAATATCCTGTTAAAGAAAACAGACCTCTTTTTTTTTGTATTCCTATTGGAGTTAAAGATATTTTTAAGGTTGAAGGTTTTGAAACCTCGTGTGGTTCACAACTTCCGTCATATTTATTTGAAGGAAATGAAGCAAAATCTGTAATATTACTGAAAAATGCAGGTGCATTTATTTTCGGAAAAACAGTAACAACAGAATTTGCTTATTTTGAACCCGGTGCCACACGTAATCCATTCAATGTAGAGCATACTCCCGGAGGTTCAAGTAGTGGTTCGGCTGCAGCGGTAGCATGTGGTTTTGTTCCGCTTGCTCTTGGAACTCAAACTATCGGCTCAATTACTAGACCAGCTTCATTTTGTGGAGTTTATGGTTTTAAAACTTCCTCTGGTAGAATTTCGATTGAAGGTGTAATTCCTTTTTCACCAACTGCTGACCATATTGGAATTTTTACCCAAGATATTGAAAGTATTAAACTTACAGCATCTATTTTATGTGAGAATTGGATTTCTGAATTCAAATATCCTGATAAAGAATTAATTATTGGTGCTTTAACAGGAAAATATATTGAACAAGCTGATGAAACTATTATAAAATTATATAATAAATCAAAAGAAGATTTTAAAAATAAAGGGTTTAAAATTATAGATATTGATTTATTTACTGATATTGACGAAATTAACAAAATTCATAGGACAATAATCGCTTCAGATTTTGCTCTTGTTCATCAAAATTGGTTTAATGATTTTAAAGAAAAATATAGAAAAGGAACAATTGATTTAATTATCGAAGGTAGAAAACACACAATTGAAGAATTTATTGAAGCAAAACTTAAAATGCAGATTTACAGGAATAAAGTTGAAGAAATAAAATCAAAATTTAATATTAATGTTTGGCTAAGTCCTTCAACAACAAGTCTTCCTCCAAAAGGAATGGCTACCGGAAGTCCGTTAATGAATCTTCCATGGACTTTTACAGGATTGCCTACAATAACCATTCCATCAGGATATTCTGATGATGGTTTACCTTTTGGTCTTCAACTTGCAGGTTCATTTAACAAAGATGAAGAACTATTGGAAATAACAAAAAAATTGATTCTAAAAATTATTTAATTTACATAAAATCAGATGTAATGACTAAAGAAATATTATTAAAAGAGCTAAGTGAGACTAAAATAGAGAATTTTTTACAAAGTTTTAGATTTCAAATTGATAAAGCCTTATTATTAGGAGATAACGAAGTACTAAAATCTCTAAAGAAAGAAGTAGCAAATTTAATAACCGAATTAAATTTACTTGTTGATGAGGTTGATAACAGACAACTTTCGTGGGACGATTATCAGAAAAAACTCCCGAGTTTTAATTTGAAAGTTAAAGATGTAATCGAAAAACTTCCTGTTTTTTAAGTATAAATAACAAATGCTTGATTATAAGTTAATTTCTTACGGAAATTGTTTGACTGTAGGAAATTATGTTTTACATTCGCAATTTAAACAAATTGTAAATTTTATTAATGCTGTAAATCAAATTGTTTCAGTTGCAACTAATGTAAAATTCCTTCATGCAAATTCAATAATAGTTCAAGAAATTGAATTAAAAAATATTGAGAAAATTGAAATTAATAATTATGAATTAATAATTAAAAATTATAAATTACATCTCGATAAAAAATTAGAATTCAATTCAAAACTCGATTTTGAAATCAAAAATTCTAAAAATCTTTTTAATGATTTTGAAAATAAATACTTACATCTTTTCAAAGAAAAAAGTTTGGTTTTTCTATTAAACCAGTCTGACCAGTCAATTATCAACCCGTCTGACCTCGTTGGGAGGTCTGACGGGTACAAAATTTCCGCATTTGAAACAGCAATGCAAAACCATTTAAAATCTGCTTATTCCGAAATCATATCAGGCAATATTATACAAGGAATTTCAAAATTCAAAGGGGTAGGGTATGGGCTGACTCCAAGCGGTGATGATTTTATTGCCGGTTTTTTGTACGGTTTGAATATTTTAGAAATTGAAAAATCAGCAGATTATTCTGATTTAATATCTGAAATATTAAAAACTTCTTTGGGAAACAATATTATTTCAAATAATTTATTAATTTTAGCATCAAAAGGTTTATTCTTTTCAAGATTAAAAAATCTGATAGAATGTATTTTAATGAATCAGGAAGATAAAATTGAAAATACTTTAGAAGAATTATTTGAAGTAGGCGAAACCTCAGGCTCCGATATTCTTGTAGGAATTTTGACAGCCTTAAAAATTAGTTAATAGTAAACCAGTTATTATTTACTATTATACTATAGATAAAATATTTATTAAAATAACAAATTACTATTAACTAATTACTAATTACAAATTACTAATTACCAATTACTATAAAATTACTATTAATTACAAAATATATAAAATGACAATAAAAGGTTTAATTAAAAAAGGAGAATACTTTGACTCTGTAAGTTTGATGATTGTTTCTCAAAATCTTAACAAAGTTGAAGGAGTTTTGGATTCTTCTGTAGTGATGGGAACTCACGAAAATAAAGCGATTCTGAAAACAGCAGATTTATTTGTTCCCGAGTTTGAAAAATCATCTGATACCGATTTGCTTATTGCAATAAAAGCTGAAAACGAAGATTTAGCAAATAATGCGATTATGAAAGTTGATGAATTACTTAAAAATATCAGAAAAAAAGATGATTCTTCAAGCGAATTTGCACCCAAAAGTATTTCGGGAGCAGTTAAACAAATGCCTGAAGCAAATCTTGTATTGATTTCTATTGCTGGAAAATATGCTGCAAAAGAAGCTCGAGAATCTTTGGAAAAAGGAATTAATGTAATGATGTTTTCCGACAATGTTTCTATTTCTGATGAACTTGAACTTAAACAACTTGCTCATTCAAAAGGTTTACTTATGATGGGACCCGACTGCGGAACTGCAATTATTAACCAAATTCCTTTGGCTTTTGCAAATGTTGTGAGCAGAGGAAATATTGGTATAGTTGCTGCCTCTGGAACAGGTTTACAGGAAGTTAGTTGTATTATTTCAAACGGAGGTGCAGGAATTTCTCAAGCAATAGGAACGGGTGGGAGAGATGTTAAAAAAGACATTGGCGGAATTATGTTTATTGACGCTCTGCGTGCTTTAAATCAAGATGATGAAACTAAAATTATTGTCCTTGTTTCAAAACCTCCTCACGAAGATGTTTTGAAAAAAATTGCTGATGAAATTGCAAAAATCAAGAAACCTGTTGTAGGAATTTTCATCGGTGGAAATCCCGAAGTTATTCGAAAAGCAGGTGCAATTCCAGCAAATAATCTCGAAGAAGCGGCTTTAATCGCTACATTTTTATCAAAAAATCAAAATCTCGAAAATGTTTATCAGTCAATAGAAAAACGAAATGCAGAAATTAAGGAAACAGCAAAAAAAATATCAACGAAAGTTAAAGGAAAATATTTACGAGGATTATTCAGCGGTGGAACATTATGCGATGAATCTCAATTAATTCTGAAAAGTTATATTGGCGATTGTTACGGAAATTCACCGTTAAATGCAGAAATGGTTTTAAAAGATGTATGGAAATCTGAAAAACATACAATTATAGATTTAGGCGAAGATGAATTTACAGCAGGTCGTCCGCATCCGATGATTGATTATTCACTTCGTTGCAAACGAATTATACAAGAAGCAAAAGATCCGGAAACTGCAATAATTTTACTTGATGTTGTTTTGGGTTACGGTTCGCATTTAAATCCTGATAAAGAATTGGTTCCCGTAATTGCCGAAGCAAAGAAAATAAATCCCGATTTACCGATAATTTGTTCAATAACAGGTACCGACGGTGACCCGCAAAACAGACGACAAGTAAAACAAAATCTGGAAAATGCCGGAGCAATTGTAATGCAGTCGAACGTTGCGGCAACAATACTTTGTGGTGAGATTTTAAAATATAAAATCATTTAAACACAAAGTCACAAAGACACAAGATATTTTTTCTTCGTGACTTCGTGTCTTTGTGTTCATAAAAATAGTTGTTAACTTTATTTTAACACATTATATGTCAATAAACGAAATATTTAATAAAAAACTAAACGTCATAAACATTGGTTTATCTTCGTTTAACGAGAATTTACAGAATGCAGGTGCTAAAACAGTTAATGTCGATTGGAAACCTTCGATTGATGTTTCGCCTGAAATTCTGAAAATTATAAAAGAAAAAAGAGAAATTATTAATGCTGCAAACGAAAAAGCATTAAAAATAGTTTTAAACGGAAAACCCGTAGTTGTAGGTCTGGATATTGCTGAAAAGGTAGTTCCCGGAATGAAAAAGAATCTGATTTTACATTCAGGACCTCCAATTACTTGGGATAGAATGAGCGGACCAACTCGCGGTGCAGTTATCGGTGCATTGATTTACGAAGGAATGGCTGCAAATCAGGAAGAAGCTGAAAAACTTGCAGCATCAGATAAAATTGAATATTCACCTTGCCATGAACATTCTTCAGTAGGACCAATGGCTGGAATTATTTCAGCATCAATGCCTGTCTGGATTATAAAAAATGAAGAATTCGGAAATTATGCATATTGCACATTAAACGAAGGACTTGGAAAAGTTTTGCGTTACGGTGCTTTTGGCGATGATGTTATAAAACGTCTCAAATGGATGGAACAAACAATGTATCCGATTTTGAAAAAAGCAGTTGAAAAACTCGGCAAAATAGATTTGAAAAACATTATTGCTCAGGCATTACACATGGGCGATGAAGTTCATAACCGTAATCGTGCAGGAACTTCATTACTTTACAGAACAATTGCACCTGCAATTTTCGAAACCTGTGATACTAAGAAAGATGCAATAGATGTTTTGAATTTCATCAATGGAAACGACCATTTCTTTTTAAATCTTTCGATGCCGGCTTCAAAAGCAGTTCTTGATGCAGCACGAAATATTGAAAACAGTAGTATGTTGGTAGTTATGGCACGTAACGGAACCGATTTTGGAATTCAACTTTCGGGAACAGGAAATCAATGGTTTACGGGAGCGGCTTTAGTTCCTGATGCTCTTTATTTTCCGGGATTTTCAAAAGAAGATGCAAATCCTGATATTGGCGATTCTGCAATTACAGAAACAGGTGGACTTGGCGGATTTGCAATTGCTTCGGCACCTGCAATTGTTCAGTTTGTTGGCGGAACTGCAAAAGATGCAGTAAATTACACTTTGCAAATGTATGAAATTACTGTTGGTGAAAATAATATGTATCAAATTCCGTATCTTAATTTCAGAGGAACGCCAACCGGAATAGACGTTATAAAAGTTATTGAACGCAATCTTACTCCGTTTATTGATACAGGAGTAGCACATAAAAATCCGGGAGTTGGACAAGTTGGTGCAGGAGTTGTTCAAGCACCAATGGAACCGTTTGTCAAAGCAATAATTGGATTTGCGGAAGGATTGAAAAAATCGTAAATTATAAAAACTTGTTTTATGAAATTAAAGATATTTTACTTGATTTATATACTATTATTTCTATTTTCATGTAAAAGTGATAAAATTTATGAATTAAGATTACAGAAAGAAGCGTACCGAAAACAATTTATTGAATTAAAAGATTCTGTTGTAATATTGAATAATAAGATTGATAGTTTGCAGATTATTGTAAATAATTCAATTAATGAAACTGATAATATTGTTAAAATAGATTCAAGTATTTACTTACCTGATGATGTGAAAATTATTAATGCTGGCTGCTATAACGATAAGAATTTTAATGTTATTAGAAAAATCAATGTAATAAATAATACTGAAAAAACCATTGATGCTATATATTTTTGGGGTGAAAATTATGTAATGACGATAAAACCAAACTCATATAAAGAAATTGAATATAAACAAGGTAGTGGAGATTGCGATGTAAACACTATTGCTAATGATCTTTACTTACAAAAATTTAAGAATGGTGTTTCTTGTAAAGCCCATTTTACTGATGGAACAATCGAATATTATAATTAAAAAAAATTATGAAAAAGAAAAGAATATGGTTATCTTATGACCTCGGAATAAATGGTGATTATCAAGGATTATATGAATGGCTTGATAGTTACAATGCTGTAGATTGTGGCAGTTATACAGCTTCTTTTGAATTTGAATATGCAAGTGACGTTGAAAAAGAAGTAATTACACAACTGAAGGAAATTTGTAAATTAGATAATAGAGATAGAATTTATTTATGCTATTTTGACGAAAACAGGAGTGGTGTTGTAGGAAATTTTATTTACGGAAAACGACAAAAAGCACCATGGTTTGGTTATTCTCAAGGAGTTTCCAACAACCCAGATTTAGATATTAGTAATATGGATATCAATAAATGAAAAATATCTTAATTGATAGTTGTTTCTGGATAGCATTATATTATGAAAGAGATGGAAATCATAATATAGCAAAACAAACGTGGAAAGCTTTAGAAGATTATAATTTAATACTACCGTTTCCAACTCTATATGAGTTTATTGATACTCGTTTTGTTAAAAGAATAGACATAAAAGAGAGTTTTAATAAAGTATTGAAAAACCCTAAAAATTTTAAAATTGGAGATGTGAAATATAAAGATAATGCAATTTTCAAGTTATTTGAAAGTAATTATCATACTTATAGTCTTGTTGATTTGATAATTAGAGAAATGATTTTAGATACAAATCTGAATATTAATGGTTTAATAACTTATAATAAAAAAGATTTTTTAGATGTATGTTCGATTCGAAATGTCGAAATATATTCAGGTTAAAATATTAACTTTTTATGAGTAATAAAATGCCTTAAATTTTTAAGGCATTTTTATTTGATTAACAACTAATTTTTACGATTTTTGTAAAAAATAATAAAATGAGACTGATTAATTTAAAAGCCGAAGGTTATAGAGGATTTAAAAATCTTGAATTAAAATTCGATAATAAAAATATACACGTTTTTTTTGGTGAAAACGGTTCTGGAAAATCTTCTATTTTGGATTTGATAGGAAAAATTTTTGAATCATATATTTTAGGAACAACATCAAGAAAAGGATTTTACGATTTTCAAATATTTGATATTGATGACGTACTCTACAAAGCCCATGAAATCAATATAAAACTAGATTTCTTTAATAATGAGAATAATTCAAAAAAGAAAATAATACAAAATAATTTTTCTATAGAAGTTTTGACTAATTCAATCGGGAAAATAAAAAAACATAGTCATGAAAGTTCTCAGGATTTTTATATTAATAATTTAAAAGTAAATCCAAATTATAATTTGCCTATTTTATTATATTTTTCAGGAAAAAAAAATACAAATATTAACGAAGTAAAAATAAATTTTGAAACTTCCTATAAACAGGAATCTTGTTATAAAGATTTTCATGTCAAAGAAATAACTGATTTTTCTACTTTTGAAAAATGGTACGAACAAGAAGAAAGAGTTGAATTATTATTTCAAAAAAGAGGAGAACATAATAAAACAAATCCTATTTTGGATATTTTAAAAAAATCTGTTAATTCTTTTTTCAATTCTTTACAAATATTAGATTTCAAAACCTTAGGTACTATTATTGAAGTAAATGACGATATTGATTTTAAAAAACCTACTCTAACTTTTCTTGGAATTGAAAAAAAAGAAATTCCTTTAAAGATTGAACAACTTTCAGATGGCGAAAAAAAATTATTAATGTTAGTTTGCGATATAACAAGACGATTGATAATTGCTAATCCAAGTTTAAAAAATCCACTTGACGGTAAAGGAATTATTTTAATTGATGAAATTGATGCTCATTTACATCCGAAATGGCAAAAAAATATTCTTCCGGCACTTTCAAATACTTTTCCAAATATTCAATTTATTGTTACAACACACAGTCCAATAGTTTTAACCAGACTGAAACCCGAAAATTCGCACGTCTTTTTAATTAAAGATTTCGATAATATTAAAGAAGTTGATTTTCATTATGGTAGAGATACAAATTCGTTTTTAAATGAATTTATGGAAACTCCTTACAGAGATAAAGAAGTTCAGGATAAAATTGATGTAATGTTTGAATATCTTGAAGATGATAATCAAGAAAATTTCCGTAAAGGTAAAAAATTATTTAAAGAATTATATAATTATTTAGGTCAAAATGATTCTTATATAAATTCTGCTCAAACTCTAATTCATTTAAAAGAAGCTGAATATGATTAGAATAAAGAAAAAGAAAACTGAACCTAAGGAATTAACAGACTTCAAAGAAAAATTAAATGAATACGAAGTATATTCAAAAAATCCTTTTAACGAATTAAAAAACAACAAAGAAGTAAATTTAGCAGTTCAAAATTCTTTAGCAATTGAACAAGGTTTTATTTGTTGCTATTGTATGCAATCTCTCATTATAGAAAATACAAATGAATTAAAAATACAAATAGAACATTTTAAACCTAAAAGTGTTTATAACGGAAAAAATGGAAATGAAGATTTAAGAATTGAATACTCGAATCTTTTAGGTGCTTGTTTACCTGAAAAAAAATTAAATTCTTCCATCCTAACAAATCATTGTGGACAAAAGAAGGATAAAAAAGAATTAAAATTTATTCCGAATCCAGCAACATCTTCTGAAAGAAAATTTAATCTTGAATTGCAATTTGTTGAAAATTCAGGAAAAATTAAATCGAAAAATCAAGATATTGATAAAGAACTTAATGATATATTGAATTTAAATGATGATAATTTAAGAGAAAACCGAAAAGCCAGACTGAATATTATATTAAAAGAAATTAAAAAACACTCAAAAACAGATGATTGGCAAAAAGAAAAAGAAGTTATTAACTATGTAAAAAGACTCTTAGAAAATTTACCAAGAAAGGATAAACAAGGTAAATATGTTCCTTTCCATAATTTCATTATTTTTTGTTTGAATAAAAAGTTTAGATTAGAATTAGGTTAGGTTTTAATATTTTATATTAATTGTTCAGAAACCTCTTGAACCATTTATTAAAGCAATTCAAGGGTTTGCGGAAAGTATTAAAAGTAGAAAAACTCTTTAAACAAAAAAAAGCGGAGTGATATTAATCACCCCGCTTTTTGTTAGAATTGTCCTTTACCTTCAATTTCGTTACTACCGCCACCAATGTCGGTTTCTTCAACCAAATCGGTGAAGACTTATTTAATTATTGCAAACTCTTTCAAGTCATTGACTTGGAAGCGAAATACAATAGGCTCTAGGCTTAACTGCATATAATTTCATCAACACAGCAAACACAAAATTTAAAAAATATAATGTTAAACGTAATATTTATAACATATTAATTTATTAATAAATAATAGCGTCTAAATAATGTAACAGCTTAATTAGTTGAGATGACAAGTAAAACCATACAACAATAGCAAAGTTTTGTAAAGTTATAGCAAAAACTTTCGTAGATAAGGCATTTATTCATATAGTTGAGGCATTTATCAGCATTATTGAGGCATTTCAAAAGACAGCAAGGTCAAAGTCTGAATGAAATGACCTTCCGGTCAGTTGGAAAATGTCTGCTATACAATGTAATAACTTAGCGGACGATTGAAAAATGTCTGCTATGCTATGTAATAACCTTACGGTCGATTGAAAAATGTCTACTATACAATTTAATGACCTTGATTTAGACTTCAATTAAAAAAATGAGCAAAAAAAAAGCTCTACATTTTCATGTAAAACTTTAGCGGAAAGAGAAGCTCTTATTAATCTTTCTTTCCAATATCGTGAAGAATAGCTATTTAAGTATATTAATTTTTTCAGCAAAGTGAAACAAATGCGAAACACATTTCGATAGCAAATTTATTGAAAAATTTAAAAAGAAACAATTTTATGCAATCATTTTTTCAGAAAAATATCTGAAAAAATTCAAAGCTTAATTTTTTTTTTAAACATTAAAAATTTGCCTAATCAACGGTAAATTTTTATATTTACCGTACTCCTAGGTAATCAAAAAAAGTCTATCCAAAATAAAATTACAAGTTTCTAAATAACAACTTTTTTAAGAATATTTCGCTATATTTTAAATTTATAAATTAAATATTTAGTCATTACTTTTCAATAGTAAATTATAAATTAATTAACAACAAGATGTCCTAAACCTATTTCCTTTAGCCATTGAGGATTAAATATTTTACTCATATATTTAAACCCGCTATCAGGTATGATAGTTACTATTTTAGCAGGAGCTTCCATTCTCTTTGCAATCTCTAAAGCAGCCCAAACATTTCCTCCGGCTGAACCGCCAACCATTAATCCTTCATAACGAGCAAGACGATGTACCATACTTATAGCATTTTCATCATTAAAAGAAATCGCCTCATCAAGCAAGTTAAAATTCATAGCTTCAACTAATGAACCCTTTCCGGCACCCTCAACATAAAACGGCTTTTTGTATGACAAGTAATTTTCTTTACCTTCAAAATAAGGTTTATAAACAGACCCTTCAGGATCAGCCAGAACAATTCTAATTTTAGGATCATTTTCTTTTAATCTTTTTGCAATCCCCGATATTGTTCCTCCTGTGGATGCTGTAGCTACAAACACATCAATTTTACCGTTCATGTTATCCCAAATCTCCTGACCTGTAGTCATATAATGTGCCTCCGGATTTAACTGACTATTATACTGATTGATATGATAAAAATTGGGATTTTCTTTTGCTTTGTTTGCAGCAGCATCTTCATAAGATTCAGGAGCAGCAATAACATTTACCTGAGCACCTAATGAACGGATTATTGCAACTTTTTCATCACTACATTTATCAGGAACAAAAATAATTGATTTTAGTCCCATGGTTGAAGCAACCATAGCTACAGAAGCACCTGTGTTACCTGAACTTCCTTCAACCAGGGTTGTATTGCTATTAATTCTACCTGCGTCAATCCCTTTTTGAACCATATATTTAATAATTCGGTCTTTATAACTTCCTGTTGGATTTACAGTTTCCAGTTTTACATATATCTCAACGCCCGGTTTTGGATCAAGTGATCTTAAATGTACCATCGGTGTGTTGCCGATTAAATTCAATGCTTCAATTTTTGACATAACTATTATTTTTACTTATTTATTTTTCGAAAAATTATTTTGGCACAAAAATAAGAAATACTATGCAAAATAAAGTAACTATTTTAAAATATGTTGGTCAGTGAGGAGAAAAAATTAAGATGTTATCATTAGCAAAAGGTTCGTTTTTAATGAGAAGTACATGTGAAATATATTGCGAAAAAATTGAAATTTTGCCCTTCAATCCTTAAAACTCCGAAACCCAAAACCCCTTAAACAACAAAAGATTGAAAGAAATATTGCTATTCTTCCAATCCTTTTGGCGGAAAGAGAGGGATTCGAACCCCCGGAGGCGTTAACCTCAACGGTTTTCAAGACCGCCGCATTCGACCACTCTGCCATCTTTCCGCTGCGAAAGTATAACGAATTTTTTAATCTGCAAAATTTATTTTTCAAAATAATAAAAATAATTTGTTATTTAATGTATTTATAAATTCTTATTTATTGTAAATGTTTATATAACAATATATTAAATGCCGGTTTATAATTAAAAAAATAGAAATTTATTTAAATTAATCGTATTGTGTTTTTGTATATTAATATATTTGCCTGTTTTTTCAAATAAGATTAAATTATTTTAACTTTACTCCCAAAATTGTAATATCATCACGTTGATCTTCGTTTAATTTCCATTCATTCAAATTATTAAGTAATAATTCTTTTTGTGTTTCTAAATTTTTATTTGCATTTTGTTTAAGAATCGACAGCAATCTTGGCGAACCAAACCGTCTCCTTTCAAAATTATTTTGGTCAACAATTCCATCTGTTGTAATGTACAATATATCATCTTTTTGCAAAATAATTTCAGTTTCGGTATATTCAAATTTATTTAAGAAATTTACTACTCCTCCAACTGATTTTCTGTCGGCTTTTAATACTATAATATCTTGAATGTTTTGCTGATAAATATACAATGAATTTTTTGCTCCCGAAAATGTAATTTTTCTATTATTATCTTCAATAATGTCAATCCGGCAGATACATAAGTCCATTCCATCAGTATTTTCATTAATGTCTTGTTTAAGAGCTTTAACTGTCATTTTACTTAGTTTGTTGATAATATTTTTTGGGTTTGTAATATGGCGTTCGTTTATTATTTCGCTTAATAATCTACTTGCTATCATACTCATAAATGCACCAGGTACACCATGTCCAGTACAATCTACAACTGCCAGAATACAACTTTTTGAAGTTGTCGATTTTATTTCAGAATACCAGTAGAAATCGCCGCTTACTATATCTTTAGGAAGATAAATTATAAATGTATCTAAGTATTTATCAATATTTTGTTTAAGTGGTAAAATTGCACTTTGTATTGTTTGAGCGTATCTTATGCTGCCCTTAATCTGGTCGTTTTGATATTCAATTCTTTCATTTTTTTTCTGAAGTTCTTCTTTTTGAGCGGTAATTTCTTCGTTTTGATGTCTTATTTCATTTTCGGCATCTTTAAGTTTGTGTATATTAGAATCTATTGCAATAAGTTTTTCAATTTTGCCATTAATATCAATAATTGGAGTTAGTGTAGTTTGTACCCAAATATTTTTATTATCTTTTGATTTACTGTATGTTTCATAACTAATGCTTTTTTTCTCATTTATACATATTTGGAGAACATTTTTAATATCAGGATTTGAGCTTACTTCAAAAATATTTGTCATATTTGAATTGACTAAGTCGTTATAAGTATAACCATATAATCTTGTAAATCCATCATTAATCCATTCAAAATTACCATCTTTATCAGTTATAACAACAGCATTATCAGTTTTGCTTGCAACAATCGACAATTTTTCTAACTCCGAATTAATAAACTTTAGTTCTTCTGCTTGTGTTAAAATTTCTTCTTTCTGATTTTGAAGTTCGTAATTTTTTTCGGTAATAAGTGTTTTTTGTTTTGCAAGAAGCTTATTATCTTTACGTTTTGTTATAAGACTTATTAAAATAGCAATTGCCAGAAATAGCATTAGAGCAAAACCGATTATAAAACCAATTTTCAAAATTTTTTGTTTGTTTAATTCCGATTCTTTTGTTTCATCTATTTTTTGTTGTTCAAGTTCTTGAATTTTTTGCTTTGCATCAAAATCATATTGCATTTGAAGTTTTGTAATTTCTTCTATTTTTTGTATATTTATTAAACTATCACTGAGAGATTTAAATAAAACATGATATTGATAAGCATTAAAATAATCTTCTTTTAAAAAATATGCATTGCTAAGTGCTTCAGTTGCTTCACGCTGATTAAATATTGAACCAACCTCAACTGAAAGTGAATAGCCTTTTTCTAAATATTCGAGTGCTTTATCCGGATTTTTTAACGAAACATAACATGCTCCAATACTGTTATTTGAAGATGAAATTTCATATTTTGAAGCCATTTTTTCTCTAATTTCCAATCCTTTAAAAAAATAAACTAAAGCAGAATCGTAATCGCCTTTACTCTTGTTAAGTAATCCTAAATTATTATAACAATAAGCTATGCTTTTCTCACTGCCGGCGTTTAAATTTATTTCTAAAGCATTGTTAAAATATTCAGCTGCTTTATCGTAATCTTTTAAATCTCCGTAAGTTGCCCCAATATTATTTAATACAGGTCCTAATTCATTGAAATTACTATCCGCTGTATAAATATCATTAGCTCTAAAAAACATTTCAAGTGCTAAATCGTATTTACTCTGAGTTTTATAAATAGCTCCAAGTGTAGTAAGGGACAATGCAAGTTTATCGTTTATACCATGTTCTTCTGAATATCTCATGCTTTCGAGGTGATAATTAACTGCTTGGTCGTAAATTCCCTGAAAGTAAAATAAGTTCCCAATATTTATCAAATTCTGAGAAAGTGATGAATAAAAAGATTCATCTTTGGAATATTTATCAATTAATTGTAATTTAAGGTTGTAACTCTTTTCATAGAATTCAAAACTTTTACTATAATTGTTTGCGTATTTATAAATGTGTCCGATATTTGAATACGCTTCAGCTATCTGGATTCCATTAGATTCAATATCAGCCAATTCAATTGCTTGGTAAGCATAATCTAATGCAAGAGTTGTATCTGTTTTTCGGATTAAATATGATATGTCATTTAATAACTCTATTCTTGTAGAATCCGATATTTCTGTTTTAAGTAAATTTGTTAAACTATCAACTTCTGTTTGAGCATTTAAAGTATTGGAATACAAACTTAAGACAATTGTTATAAATAATATTTTAGACAAATTTAATTCCATATCGCTGAATAATTTATTTTACCGAAGTCACGAGTAATTATACAAATTTAATAAAAATGAATTAAATAAATAATATAATCAAAATAGTTTTATCAAAACATCATTTTTTTTAATTTAGCATAATATTTTTTTCAGAAATGATTTCAAAAAAGAAAGTATCATCAATAATTTTTGCAGCAGGAAAGTCGGAAAGAATGGAATTTCCAAAACAATTTTTAAAATTTAACGAAGAATTTACTTTTATAGAAAATATTGCCTTTGAATTTTTTAATTTTGGTTGTTCTGAAATAATAATTGTTGTAAATGAAAGAGATGAAATACATTATGCAGATTTAAAATTATCTTTTTGTAAATTTGTTGTTAATAGAAATATTGATTTAGGTAGATTTTACTCTGTAAAAATTGGCTTAGGTGAAGCCTTGAAATCTGATTCTGATTTTTTCTTTTTGCATAATTCAGACATGCCTTTTGTAAAATATCAAACTTTGGATTTGTTATGGAAAAACAAAAAAAGCAATTCATTTTCTGTACCTTATTTCAATGAAAAAGGAGGACATCCAATTTTAATTCCCAGAAAAATTGCAAAATATCTTAAAAATAAATCAGAAATATATTCAGATTTGAAAAAAGAATTATCCATTTTTGAAAAAAATAAAATTGCAACAACCGACGATAAAATTTTATTAAATATTAATACTAAAGAAACGTATAATCAATATTTTAATTATTAAAAAATGAAATCTATTTTTATAATTCTTATTTTTTCAATTCTAATTTCAATTTCAATAATTTCATGTAAAAATAACAAAAACGAAACAAATAGTTCAGAAACTGTAGCTTCTGACGATTCTGAAAATTCGTCAGAAATAGATTCGTTTGATGTTGCATTTGAAAAATTTGAAAACGATTCCGTCTTTTTTAATGCATCAATAAGTTTATATATTTATGATGATTCTGCAAAAGAAATAATTGCACAGTTAAATCCAGATTTAGCACTTGTTCCGGCTTCAACAATGAAAGTTTTGACAACAGCGGCTGCTTTAGAATGTCTGGGTGGTGGAAAAACATTTTCGACCAAAGTTCAGTACGATGGAACAATCGAAGGACGTGTTTTGAAGGGAAATATTTACATTACAGGAGGTGGCGACCCAACTTTAGGTTCTAAATATTTTAACGACACTTATGGCTCATTCTTTACTACTTGGGCTGAAAATATTGCAGCTCTCGGAATTGATTCTATTGATGGTTACATTATTGGTGATGCAACTTATTTTGACGAAGAGTATGTTCCTACAACATGGAGTTGGGGCGAAATAGGTGAATATTACTGTACTGCAGCTTGTGGTTTAACGGTTTTTGATAATCAATACGATTTAAAATTTTATTCGGGCAGAAAAACAAGAACTCAAGCAACAAAAGCAATAATTGACCCTTTTATTCCCGATTTCTATTTTGAAAATAAAACAGTAACATTATCTTCCGAAAAAATATCTACTTATATTTTGTGTTCTCCTTATAGTAACGAAATAGTGTTAAAAGGTTCAACACCAAGTAGTAATTCAACATATTCTATCACAGGTTCAATTCCAGACCCACCATATCTTGCTGCTTATAATTTACATGAGAAGCTGGTTGCTAAAGGAATAAAAATTTCAAATGGATTTACTACTATCAGAACATTAAAATCTGAAAATGATACTGTTTATAATTCAATTATCTCAAAAAGCAGGATAACAGTTGCTACAAAATACTCGCCTAGCGTAAGTTCAATAGTTTCTATTACAAATTTAAGAAGTTGTAATTTATTTGCCGAAACGTTACTGAATCATATTGGTTTACAATTCTATTCTAACGGAAGTGCTGAAGCCGGAGCAAAAGCTGTAGTAAATTTCTGGAAAAATAAAGGTTTAGATATTAGAGGTTTAAATATGTTTGATGGAAGTGGTATCTCAAGATATAATTCTGTAACAGCCCGTCAACTTGTTGATGTAATTAAATATATGAAAGACAGCAGCAATTTTAAAGATGTTTTTTACAAATCTCTACCAGTTTCGGGTGAGTCGGGTACTCTTACTGGTCTTTGTGACAGCACAGTGGCTCATGGAAAAATTCATGCTAAAAGCGGAACAATGTCCAGGGTAAAAAGTTATGCAGGTTATGTTGAAACAAATTCAGGAAAAAATTTGATATTTGCTTTAATAATAAATAATTACAACTGTAACAATACTGAAATAAAGCATAGAATTGAAAATTTAATGGTAAAGATTGTTGAGTATAAATAGAAAATATAAAATAATAAAAAACACAGATTAAACAGATTTATAAATGATTATACAAATGTTATCTGTTTAATCTGCGTTCTGAATCAATTATTTTTTCAATTCCCAATCAAAGCCATCTTTTTTGTCTTTAATATCGAAACCTAAGTCGGTTAAAGAATTTCTTATTTTATCTGATAAAGCAAAATCTTTATTCTTTTTAGCATCAAGTCTCATATTTAATAGTAGATTTACAACTTGTTCTAAAACTGCATTATTCTGATTAGATTCTTGTTCAAATTTTAACCCTAAAACTCCGAAAACAAAATTGTTAATTAAAGATTTAAGAGATTCCAAGTCGTTTGCCGAAATTGTTTCTTTTTCATCATTTATTAAATTAATTATTCTTACTGCTTCAAATAAATGAGATACTAAAATAGGACTATTAAAATCATCATTCATTGCATTATAGCAATTATTTTTTAGTTCTTCGACATTTACTGTTGAAGTTTCAGATGTTTTTAGTTTTTCAAGCAATTCGACTGCTTTCATCAATTTCTGATAACCTTTTTCGGAAGCTTGAAGAGCATCATTTGAGAAATCCAAAGTACTTCTGTAATGCGATTGCGACATAAAAAACCTCACTGCCATAGGCGAATAACCTCTTTCGAGCAATGGATGATTTCCGGTAAACAATTCATACGGTAAAAAACCGTTTCCGGCTGATTTTGACATTCTTGTTCCGTTTACTGTCAGCATATTAGCATGCATCCAGTATTTTACAGGTGGCTTGCAGTTACAAGCTTGAGATTGAGCAATTTCATTTGTATGATGTGTTGCCTGTAAATCCATTCCACCTCCATGAATGTCAAATGTTTCACCCAAATATTTAGTACTCATAGCAGAACATTCAATATGCCAGCCCGGAAACCCCCATCCCCAAGGCGAATTCCATTTCATCAGAGTTTCAGGTTTAGCAGCAATCCATAAAGCAAAATCTAATCTTCCTTTTTTTTCATCTTGTCCATCAAGTTCACGAGTTCCTTCAAGAAGTTCTTCTAACTTTCTGTTTGTCAATTGACCGTAGGAATATTCTTTACTGTATTTTTCAACATCAAAATACACAGTTCCGTTTTTGACGTAAGCATAACCATTGTCGATTATTACTTTAATCATTTCTATTTGTTCCGAAATATGACCAGTTGCAGTCGGCTCAATGCTAGGAGGTAATGTATTAAACATAGACATTACATCTCTAAATCCAAGTGTATATTTCTGAACAATTTCCATTGGTTCTAACTGTTCAATTTTTGCTTTTTTTGCAAATTTATCATCACCTTCATCTCTATCTCCCTCTAAATGACCTGCATCTGTAATATTACGAACATATCTTACTTTAAAACCTAAATGAAGCAGATATCTGTAAATTAAATCGAAAGAAATAAAAGTTCTACAATTTCCTAAATGTACATCATTATATACAGTTGGTCCGCAAACATACATTCCAACCAAATTACCATGTATAGGTTCAAATTTTTCTTTTCTTCTTGTTAAAGTATTATAAATAATAAGATTATTGTCCATTTATTTATTTATTTTAAATTTGTTTTCGGATTTATAATTTCTAAATATATTAAAAAAGTTATTTTATTAAAAGGTTGTTTAAAATTTAGTCAAAATATATTTTTATGAATAAGAAAAACCAAGTTGTCATTTCCTTAAATCTATTTGATGTTACCGCTTAAATTATAAAATGTTAATTTGTTGTACATTGCAAAATTACTTCTGATTTACTTTTTATAACTGAATTGCATATATCAATGAGATTTCAAGAAATGACATTGATCGGTAAAATTTGATATTTAACTATATACATTAATTTTAAACTACGTCTAAACTGTGAAATTAATTTAGAATATTCTTAATAATACAAAGATATTAAAATAAAAATCTTCATAAGTTTGTTCTAATTCTTTTTAAAATTAATCATTTAGTTTTTCATTAATGTATCTATTGTATTTTCCATTTCGTTCATAAAATTATAAAGATTTTTATTTTGGCAAAAGTCTGCTTCAAATACTCCACTTATGTAATTTTTTGCATCAATTTTCGCATTAATCCTACCATTAATTTTCTCTCCTGTATCTATTGACATTATTTCAATTATACCTTCAAAAGCAATTTTTGTATTTTGTTTTGAATAGAAAAAAGCTTGTAAATTGTTCTTATCAAATTTATGTACTCCTACTTTTGCAGGGCATGATATTGAAATAAAATCATCAGAAACAGTATTGTTACAAGGTTCTTCAAGTTCCTGATTATAAAAAATTATCTCCATTTGAGATGAATCACTGGGATTTGTTGTTGTAAAAGCAGTTTTACAATCCCAATCATTATTTTCAATTTTTCCGTTTAGGTTTTGGTTACTGAATTTTTGGTTACAAGATATAAAAATCGTAATAACTAAAGTAAAAAATAAAATCTTTTTTTTCATTTCAAAAAATTTAATATTTGTTATTAAGTTATCATTCAAATGGATGACAGTTTGGTTTGTTTTAATGAATAATCAAAATTAATTTACTATATCAAATATTAGTCAGACTATAATTCAATAAAAATTTAGTTTATTTTCTTTACAAATATAAAGTTATTTAATTAAAAAAACAGGCATTTAGCCTGTTTTTCAGTTTCTTTACGAACCAAAATCATCAAATGCAACCATTTCTGTCGGTACACCAAGATTGTATAACATTTTCTGAACAGCATCGTTCATCATTGGAGGACCGCAAAGATAATATTCAATATCCTCAGGTTCTTCATGTTTATTTAAATATGTATCTAAAATAACCTGATGAATAAATCCTGTTTTTCCGTCCCAGTTATCTTCTTTTTTAGGTTCTGAAAGAGCAATTGTAAATGTAAAATTAGGGAAATGTTTTTCAATTTCTCTGAATTGTTCTTCATAGAAAATTTCCCGTTTCGAACGTGCTCCATACCAGAATGTTGCTTTTCGTCCTGTTTTCAATGTATTGAATAAATGAAATATATGTGAACGCATTGGAGCCATTCCTGCTCCACCGCCGATAAACATCATTTCGCGTTGAGTATCTTTTATAAAAAATTCACCGTAAGGTCCAGAAATTGTAACTTTATCACCCGGTTTACGCGAAAAAATAAATGAAGAACAAATTCCGGGAGGAACATTCTGCCAAGCATTCTTCTGTCTGTCCCAAGGTGGAGTTGCAATTCTGATATTTAGCATTATAATATTATCTTCTTTCGGATGATTAGCCATTGAATAAGCTCGGTAAGTTTCTTCGGTATTTTTCATTTTCAACGACCAGATGTTGAATTTATCCCATTCATCTCTATATTGTTCCTGAACTTCAATATCTTTTGCAAAATCCATTTCGTATTTCGGAACATCTATCTGAATATATCCGCCCGATTTAAAATGTAATCGTTCACCTTCTGGAAGTTGCACAACAAATTCTTTAATAAAAGTCGAAACATTTTTATTTGAAACTACAGTACATTCCCATTTTTTTATTCCCATAACTTCTTCTGGAACATGTATTTTCAGGCTTTCTTTAACTTTCACCTGACAACCTAAACGCCAGTGTTCTTTTTGTTGTTTACGAGTAAAAAATCCAACTTCAGTTGGAAGAATTTCTCCGCCACCTTCAACAACCTGACATTTACACATTCCGCAGGTTCCACCTCCGCCACAAGCAGAAGGCAAAAATATTTTTGAATTTGAAAGTGTTGAAAGCAATGTACTTCCAGCGTTTACGATTATATCTTTTTCATCGTTAATGTTAATTTTTACTTCGCCCGAAGCAACAAGTTTAGCTTTTGCAACCAGCAGCATTACAACCAATAAAACAGTTGATAACAAAAATATAATTATTGCAAGAATTATAGTTGTTGATAATATGCTTAAAATAGTCATAATCAAATAAATTTTAAAAGTTTTAAAGTTTTAAACCCATAAATGCCATAAATGCAATAGCCATTAATCCGGTGATTATAAACGTAATACCAATTCCTCTGAAAGCAGGTGGAATGTTTGAATACCTTATTTTTTCCTTAATTGCCGCAATTGCTATAATTGCAAGCCACCATCCTATTCCCGAACCTAAAGCAAAAGATGTAGCCTGACCAACATTTTCATATTCTCTTTCCTGCATAAAAAGTGCAGCCCCAAGAATTGCACAGTTTACGGCTATAAGCGGTAAAAATATACCCAAAGAATTATATAATGAAGGAGCAAATTTTTCGACAATCATTTCAACTAACTGAACTATTGCAGCAATAACAGCTATAAACATTATAAAACTAAGAAAACTAAGGTCTAAACCTGCAAAATCAGCACTAAGCCACGATAATGCACCTTTTTTTAACAAATAATTTTCTAACCAGAAATTGATTGGTACTGTAATTATCAAAACAAAAGTTACAGCAATTCCAAGTCCGTTTGCAGTTTTAACATTTTTAGAGACAGCAAGAAACGAGCACATTCCAAGGAAGAATGCAAATATCATGTTGTCTATAAAAATAGATTTTACAAAAATGTTGAAAATTTCATTCATAATATATTATTTTAAAATGAATTATCTTAGATTTATTTTTCCTGTAACTGTTTAACAAAAGTTCTTTGTATTCCGATAATTAAACCAACAATAATTAATGCCATTGGTGGTAAAATAATCATACCGTTGTCGGCATAACCTGCATTGTAAAATGATTGAGGTATAATTTTATAACCAAGTAATGAGCCTGAACCGAATAATTCTCGTACAAATGCAATTGAAACCAGAATTAAACCGTAACCTGCTCCATTTCCCAAACCGTCAATAAATGAAGGAATAGGTTTATTTGCCATTGCAAAAGCTTCAAGTCTTCCCATTAATATACAGTTAGTTATAATAAGACCAACGAAAACCGATAATTGTTTACTAACATCATAAACATAAGCTTTTAAAATCTGGTCAACAATAATTACAAGTGCTGCAATTACAACCAATTGTACAATAATTCTAATTCTTGCAGGAATTGTATTTCTCATTGCAGAGATAATCAAATTTGAGAAAGCAGTAACAATTGTAACAGATAAAGCCATTACAAATGCAGGTTTGAGTTTAACAGTAACAGCTAATGCTGAACATATACCTAAAATCTGAACGGTAACAGGATTGTAAAGATTCAGTGGACCTGTAAATAATTTTCCTAACTTAGACATTGTATATAATGTTTAAAATTAATTTTATAGTTTATTTGCTTTGAAATATTTTTCGTAAGGTAAAAGACATTCGTATAACATTTTTTCTAATCCTTTACTTGTAATTGTTCCACCTGAAATTGCATCAACTTGATGTGGGTCAGACAAATCGGCTTGACCACCTTTTAAAACTAAAATTGATACAAATTTGTCGGTTTCATCAAATAATTTTTTCCCAATGAAAGGTTCCTGAAACCATGCAGTATTAATTTCGGCTCCTAGACCTGGAGTTTCACCTTTATGGTCGAAAAAAGCCCCGTAAACTGTGTTAAAATCCGCTTCAAGCGAAATATAACCCCAGATAGGTCCCCATAATCCTTTTCCTCTCAATGGAATTATATAATAATTGTTTGTGTCTTTTCTGCAAACAAATACAGGCAAATTTCTTTCAGAAACTTCTTTGCTTTGTTCTAGTTTCATGTCAACTGTAAAAGCATTAACACTTTCAACTTTATCGCCATTTGAATTTATAACAAATGTTTCTTTAATATTTTCATCATATAATGCTTCTGCATTTTCTACGGTAGAAGTTAATCCAACAGAGGCTAGTATGTTTTGTTTTTTCTCAATTTCAATATTTTTTTCTTGCTGTGGTTGAAGTTTTAGAGCTGTAAAAGCCAAACCTATAGCCACAACAATAACAAGTACTGAAGAGTAAATTAATGTGTATGTATTTCCTTGAATATTCATATACTTATTTTTTTGAAATATCTTATAAATATTTAATTTGCAACAACTTTTGCACGTTTTAAACGACGTTTTATATTTTGCTGAACAACGTAATAATCAATTAGCGGTGCAAAAATATTCATCAGTAAAATTGCCATCATAACTCCTTCTGGATAGGCAGGATTTAAAACTCTTACCATAATTGCAAGAAAACCGCAGAAAAATCCGTAAATCCATTTTCCAGTATTTGTTTGTGAGCCTGTTACAGGGTCAGTTGCCATAAAAACCATTCCGAATGCAAAACCGCCCATTGCAAGGTGCATGTAGAATGGAACAGACATATATACATTTGTATCAGTAGCAAATACATTTAAAATTATTCCCATTATAGCACCTCCGAGAAAAGCAGAAAACATAATTCTCCAACTAGCTATTCCTGTGAATAACAGTATAAATGCACCAATTGCAATTGCAATTACAGATGTTTCGCCTATAGAACCAGGTTCAAGCCCGATTAACATATCTGAAATTGAATATCTTGAATAGAAATTTGATAAGTCTTGATGCGATGTTGCCAAAGCTAAATCTCCTAGTGGTGTTGCTCCTGTAAATCCATCTACAACTGCTTTATCTTTAGAAAGATTTGAAATCCAAACCAAATCACCTGTCATTTTTGAAGGATATGCAAAAAATAAAAATGCACGTGTTAACAAAGCAGGATTTATAATGTTCATTCCTGTCCCTCCAAATAATTCTTTACCAATAATTACAGAGAAAATTGTAGCAACTGCAACCATCCATAAAGGTGTATCAACTGGAACAATAAGCGGAATTAACATTCCAGTTACTAGGAAACCTTCGTTTACTTCGTGTCCTCTTATTTGAGCAGCAATAAATTCCACCGTTAAACCGGCGATATAGGATACAATGATTAACGGTAAAACCTGCATAAAACCGTAGAAAAACATTTCCAAAATTGAGCGTTCTATACCGTAAGCCATTGAATTGAAATATCCTACATTCCACATTCCGAACAAAAGTGCAGGCATTAAAGCAATTACAACAATAATCATATTTCGCTTCATATCCATCTTGTCACGGATGTGAGTTCCTTTTATTGTAACTTTATTAGGAACAAAAAGAAAAGTTTCAAAAGCATCAAAAGTTGAATGTAAAAAATGAAGTTTTTTACCTTTCTCGAAATTTGGTTTTATTTTGTCTAATAAATTCCTTAAAATCTTCATTTGAAAAAATTTTATTATTTTTATTTGTCATTAAGTTTTTTGTTACTTATTAAAAATTACATTAATCTAAATAGAAATCCACCACCAAAACCAATTCCACCAGGCTTTTGAATATTTAATGCAAGTAACGAAACATTGTCAAGCACTTTATTGTTTATTTCTGTATAAGGTTTTGAAGGAAAAGATCTTCCATAGTCTAAATCAAAATTCAATATTACTCTGGCACCAACAGGCAAACGATACGACAAAACAAGAATTGGTTCAATTACCGGTTTAAGATTAAGGTCATAATCATCAGTTGCTGTTGTCAATTTATAAGTTTGTTTCATTCCGCTGCTGTATGCAACAAAAATACCTAGGTTAAATCCTTTTTCATTTTTAAGAAAATATCTTGCACCTAAAGAACTTTTTACACCCCATCCACCTAAACCTACAGTTCCGCAAAATAATAATTTGCTATTTGTTTGAAATTCAGCATTTAAACCAACTAATCCGTTAAAATGCTCAATTCCACCTCCTATACCCATGTTAAATGATGTTGTTTTTTGAGTTCCTGTATCTTGAGAAAGCACGAGATTTGAAATTGCTAAAAAAGCACAAATCAAAATAAATATTTTTTTCATAATATTAACATTTTTAATAAATATCTTTAAATAAAATAAATGCTTCTATGTAATTTATAATGAAATAATTAATAAGATTTAATAACTTTAAGCCATTTGCTTTAACATCAAATCTATACCTTTTTCAATTGTATTCTGAACGTCAGTTTTAGAAATACAAACAAATTCACATAATGCAAAATCTTCAGCAGCAACCTCATAAATTCCAAGGTTTTCCATCATGTCTATGTCTTCAGCCATAATAGCTTTTATTAATTGCACCGGATAGATATCCATAGGCAAAACATTTTCGTACTGACCAGTTACAACAAACGCTCTATGACCTCCATTTAAGTTGGTGTCTAGAGAGTATTCTTTATTAGGTTTTAGCCATGAAAAGAAAGATTTTGAAGTACTAAATTTTTGAAAACCGGGCATTGCCCAACCTAAAAACTCATAAGAGTCTCCTTCAGGAATAACAGTTAATTGATTATCGTAGAAACCTATAAAATTGTTTTTACTTATTTTTGTTCCGGTAAGAACATTTCCACTTATGTATCTTACATTTGTATCTTTTACCAAATTTGAACAAATTTGTTCAACTTTAGCACCTGTATAAATTTTAAAATACTGAGGTTTAATAACTTCAGAACCTGTGAGTGCAATAATTTTAGAAGAATCGTATATTCCAAGTTCAAATAATTTGCCAATATGAATAACATTCTGAGCATTAACAGTCCAAACAACTTCACCTTTGTTAATTGGAGATAAATGATGAATTTGTATTCCTACATTTCCAGATGGATGAGGTCCATCAAATGTATTTTTCTCACAATTACTGATATTGCTGAAAATTGAAGTTTCTGCTTTTGCTGAATTGTTAATATATACCTTATTGCAAAGTTTTGACAAAATATTTACACCTGATTGAAAATATTTAATATCTTCTTTAAGTGTAAATTCATAGTCTGGGGCTAATGGTGCTGAATCAAAAGTTGATATATGTATTGCTTTTGGTGTATCTTTTGGATTTGCAATTACAGAATATGGACGTTGAATTATTGCTGTCCATAATCCACTTTTTAGCAATATGTTAATGATTTGTTCTTTAGAATTTTTAGCTGAAATATCAAATTTTTCATATTCATTTTTTGTATCAGCTTTAATTACAATTTCTTCTAAAATACGTCTTTCACCACGTACAATCTCTGAAATAACTCCACTCACAGGTGCAGTAAAAACAAGTTCACTATTGCTTTTATCTGAAAATAAAGGAGTTCCCGCTTTAACAATATCACCTTGTTTTACAAGAATTTTTGGTGTAATATTTTTAAAATCTGAAGGTTTAATTGCGTAATGGCTGATACTCAATTTGTCATTAATGATAGTATCTGCTTTTCCGGTTAACTTGATATCTAAACCTTTTCTAATCTTAATAATCTTTGACATAAAATTTGGTTTTAAAATCGTGCTAAATTAAAAATAATAATTTAATATATTATTATCATTTATTAAAAATATTTTCCTTATTTCTTTGTTCAGATATTTTTTTACTCGTAAATGTTTTTTAATCTTGTAAAAACGACAGATTAATATTGTTTTTAAAAGTATCTGATTTTTTGAAATATCAGTTTTTCAGGTAAAAAATTTATGTTTTTGAAACTTAACTTCCAATTTCCACGTTTTAAAAAATCAAAAAAAAATTTGTTTCAATTTAATTCAGTAGTGAAAATCAAAACTAAGGATTTAATTATACTTAAACCTTAAAAAAACTACAGCTAAAAATAAAAATTCAAAATAAATAATTACGAATTTTTCTTTTAAATAAATATTTAATATTTTGGCTAATTATTAAATTAAAAAAATAAATAATTCAACATTAATATATGAGTCTTTTAATTATATCGTTAGCACCAATTTTAATAATTTTGTTTTATATTTATTTTAGAGATAGATATGAAAAAGAACCAATTGGAGTTTTAATTAAAAATTTTATTGCGGGAGCAATAATTGTAATACCCATTTTATTTGTTGAAACCGGTTTGGGTAATTTATGGGAACACAATATAGCTCACAAGTTTCCGCCAATTGCATCAGCTGGTTATAACGCTTTTGTAGTGGCTGCTTTTTCAGAAGAACTGTTTAAATTTCTGGCATTTGTAATTATTATCTGGAGAAGTAAACATTTTAACGAAAAATTTGACGGTATAGTTTATGCTGTATTTATTTCGTTGGGATTTGCAACAGTCGAAAATATATTATATGTTTTTGAAAACGGAATAGGAACTGGTTTACTTAGAGCATTTACTGCAGTTCCGGCTCATGCAATTTTTGGTATTACTATGGGATATTATATGGGATTAGCAAAAATGCATGACAATAACAATAAAAGAAACTTGTTTCTAGCATTCTTTATGCCGTTTTTATTACATGGTATTTACGATTTCTTTTTAATGTCAGAAAAACCAATTTTACTTCTATTGTTTATTCCATTTATGATAGTTATGTTTATAATTGGATTTAAGAATATGAAGAAACATTCAGATAACTCAATATTTAAACAAGAAATAATAAAAAATGAAGAAGAAAATTTCAATAATTTTACAGATAATAATATTTAGTATTTTAATTTCGTGTAACAATAAGCCAAATTCTGAAATTATTGAATCTGATAAAATCATTCAGCAATTAAACAGAAATATGGATATTCAGCTTGAAGGAAAAACAATTTCGGACGATTTAGATTTTACTAAAATTGACAACAAATATATAATATCCAAAGGATTATCAGTAGCAGAAATAAAAAATTCAATAACTTTTGTAGATTGCAAATTTGAAGGAAAAATAATTGGATTTGATATTTCGGATAAAATAGGTTATACTACATATTTTGATAAAAATCTGACATTTATAAATTGTCAGTTTATGGATTCAGTCAATTTTAGACAAATTACGGTGAATAGTTTGGTAAATTTTAGTCAGTCAACGTTTAATTCGTTAGCAACATTTGAAGGAGCTGTGTTTAAAAATGCGAATAATTATTTTGTCGAAACTACATTTAAAAAAGAGGCAAAATTTACAAAATCTTTTTTTTACGGATATGTTAGTTTTATGAATTCAATTTTCAGGAATATAGCATATTTCAAAAATTCAGTTTTTTATGGAGATGCTGTTTTTAGTGCCTGTAAGTTTAACGGTTATACCGATTTTTCAAACATAAATTTTGTTTCAGATTTTTCGATTAATTACAGTACTTTTTCAGATGTACTTTATTTTACATCATCTGTATTTCAGAAAGATGCAGAATTTAATAAAATTGAAACTGATTCAACTGCTCAATTTAAAGATAATCTGTTTTACGGAAATACCAAATTTAATAATTCAACGTTTAAAAATAATACTTTGTTTAAAAACAATTATTTTGCTTTAGGAAATCCACAAACAAACAATATTGCAAAAAGTGGAACATTTGAAATAGACAGTTCGTACACTTTTACAAAAAATATAATTTACAGCAAAGAATTTTAATACTATACAATTAAATTGATTATATACTTAACATTAACTTTATTTTTTTTATATTAATAACCTAAAACTCTACTAAGATGAAAAGAAAATCCACTTTTTTATTTACAATTATAATGCTTTTTGGCATTAGTCTCACGTTTTTACAATCTTGCGACTTTTTAACACCTTCTGATATAAGCAATTTAGGTCTAGGAATAAACGGAACAGTTGACGACAATTCAACAATAGAAGATGATATCTATTTTGGTTCTTATACAGCAGAAGATTTACCTGAATCTGTCGATTTAACCGATTATTTTCCACCAATTGGAGACCAAGGCGAATATGGAACATGCGTTGCTTGGGCATGTGGATACAACTTAAGAAGTTTTATTGATGCTAAACAAGGTGAATATACCAATTATACCGATGAAAGCAAAATATACAGTCCTAAAGATTTGTTTTTATCTATTGCAGACAGAGGAGAAGACTGTAATGGAGCCTTTTTTGAATCAGCACTTGATGTTGAAGTTTCAAGAGGGGTTGCTACTATCGCAACTGTTCCATATACAGATTTAGGTGATTGTTCAGGTGAGGTTGAAGCTTCATGGACAACTAATGCTAACAATCACAAAATTGAAAACTACAGAGAAATTGACATTGATGTAGTTACTATAAAAACATATCTTGCTAATGGAAGAGCTGTTGTATTTGGTGCTGCACTAGGTGACGAATTTATGGATAGCAATAGTGATGCAGTACTTGATGCTCAAACTTATGGATACACAGGACAACATGCTTATCACGCAATGATTTTAGCAGGTTACGATAATTCTAAAGGTGCAAATGGTGCTTTTAGAGTTGTAAATTCTTGGGGAACAAGCTGGGGAGATAATGGATATATCTGGATAGACCAGAACTTTTTTGTTTCTGAAGAATTTTGCTTCGGAGCTTATGTTGCAACCGGCAATCAATCAGACCCTGACGAAGATAATGATAACGAAGTTGATGACCCAACTTCAGGTATGGATTTAATGGCTTGGGAGTTATATGATGTTGATTACGAACATAATACTGACCCAGATGCAAACGATCCTCGTTGGAGAAAAGCTGTTTACAATGTTTACAACACTGGTGAAGAAGATATAAATGCTACTGAAGATTGGAGTATTATTTATTTGCTTTACAATGCATACAATGGAGATGATTATCAAGTTGTATTATTTGATTATTATTCTGATGATGAAGGTTCTTTAGGTGAAAATGGAGAATTAACAAGTTATCCTGATGTAACAGCTCAAGGATTATGGTGGAACCATGTAAATGTACCTTCAACTTGGAGTTGTGCTAAAGCAGTTTATTTAAGCGACCCAAATCCAGACCCAAATTGGAATCCAGACAATCCGTTCAATTGGCCATATCAAGTTCCTTTGGTAACAGGAGATTACTATTTAGTAATTATTGCTGATGGATTTAACCAATTTGCTGAATATGACGAGGATAATAATTTTTCTTATTACGCTTATGAAAATGGAGACCCACTACATATTGTTGATGGTGTAATTGAAAATCCTCCTGGTGTACCAACAAAGGCTATGATGGTTAAAAATGGAGTACCTTCAAAAGGACAAGCATCGGATTTTCCTACCGTTAAAACAACAACAAATGTAAATGCTTACTCTACAAGAGAAATACAGACTATGATTAAACATCATTTACAAACAGGTGAATTACAACAAAAAGCAATGAAATTTGCGTCTGAAAAAAGAGGTAAAAAAAGTCAATATATTTACTAAATATTTTATAAACATTATTGATATTTGAAAATTCTTTTAAAACTTAAAATATTATAATTATGAAGAGATTTAAAAAAATAATTTTAGTTTTAGTATTATTTGGTGGAATTTTATTTGTAACCCCATCTTGTTTTTTACTTACAGTTGCTCAAGGTACTACAAATTCGTCCACAGGAAGTAGTTCAAGCAAAGGAAAAACTCAAGGAACAATAGATGGTAAACAATCAGGAACATCAACTGATACAGATAGTAGTACAGATTCAGATGAAAAAAAAGAAGATACTAGCAAAGATAAAAAGTAGTAAACTTAAGTTTATTCGAAACAGTCATCAAAAGATACAAAAACAGATACTGATAAGAAAAATGATTAATTAAAAAAATGAAAAAACCGACAATATTTAAATTAGTCGGTTTTTTTTATTTTTCAAACATTCAATAGTTCTGTTTAAATTTGAGAATATGAAAATGTGAAATATTTTATAATCTGTGTTTTAAAATATTTAATTAAATTTTTAAAAATCTTGATTATCTAAGATTTATCTTTTATTTCAACCTTGTTTTTTAAACCTAACGAGATATTTTGATAAGAATATTTTATATAATTTTTGTTGGTTTGATTATTTTTTTGCATATTTGCATATTATACTACATTATAATTAATACAAAAAAAACTATATAATATTATTATCTGTAAATTGTAAAAAATTCAATATTATTTGATTATGGAAGTAAATATATTAATTTCGGATACTGTTTTTTGTTTGAAGGAAAGCTTCAGAGTTGAAAAAGATACTCAATCTACAATTGCAGACAAAATGTTTATTTCTGGATATATTGAATATGTTAAAACACAAGTAATTCCAAAAGGAGAAAAATATCTGGCAATTTTTGATGAATTCAGATATAATCCTGATAACATGAAAATTGAAGGTAAATTTGAACTTATACTAGAAGAAGGTTTTGAAATAAACGGTGACAAAAAAAGTGAACTTCATAGTAAAATTGAATTATTGAAACAATATTTTACTCAAAAATCAGAAATTAAAACACAAAACAATTCTTTTGTAGAAGAAAAGAATGTTATACAAAAAGAAGAAATAAAAAAAGCTGAAAAAGATGAAGTTATAGAAAACGAAGATTTTGAAGAAATAGATGAAAATACAGAAATTGAAATAGAAGAAAGACTGATAAATGCGTATAAAGAAAATGCTGATGGATTGATTTTAGTGCCTTGGGATTTTTCTGAAAAAGCAGAACAAGCATTTGCACATGCAGCAAATTATTCTAAAATGATAGGTGGAGAAGTTGATCTACTGCATATTGTAAAAAATGAAGACGAAGTAAGACAGGCAGAACAAAAACTCAAAGATAAAGCAAACGAACTCTTTGCAAGATTTGGTGTAAAGCCAAGTTATATTATCAGAGCTGGAAATATTTTTACAACAATTTCGGAAGTTGCAACTCAAAGCAAAGCAAAGGTAGTTTTTATGGGTACTCATGGAATGAAGGGTATGCAAAAAATTACAGGTAGCTGGGCTCTTAAAGTATTGATTGATAGCAAAGCTCCTTTTATTGTTGTTCAAGATTCGCCTGAATCTTCAATTATGCACAAAATTTTATTCCCGATAGATAAAAGCAAAGAAAGTCGTCAGAAAATTAAATATGCTCAGTTAATTGCAGAAAAAAATCCAAATGCCGTTTTTCAGATTTGCCGTTTAGCGAAATCTCCAAATGACTATTTCGAACGAATGATTAGCACAAATACCAATTATGTAAGAAGTTATTTTAGACAAACTAACATAAAACACGAAGTCTTATTATTGGAAGGCAGTAATTTATCAGATTCAATAATTAAATATTCTGCAGCTAATAAAGTAGATTTGATAATGATTTTAACTACTCAGAATATTAACATAACTAACTATATGATTGGACTTGATGAGCAAAAAATAATTTTTAACAAGTATAAAATTCCTGTTATGTGCATTAATCCAATGAAAGTAAAATATATTTCGGTAAATGGTTTTGGCGGAACTCAATAATCTCATTCAAAACATATACCTAAATACCGCTAAATATAAAACCGCATTATTGCGGTTTTTTTTGCAAAAACAGCTATTGGTTATTAATTTGCCTTATTTTAAATATTATTGATAATGAATTAAGTAGCATAATCATTACGCTTATTATTATTCCAACAAATAATACTTCTGCATTTACTCCTGCTTTTATTTCAAAACCTTTTTCTAAAAAATATTCAAATAGCTTTTTGTCAATAAAATAAAGTATTAAAATTGATACAATATTAATTAAAATTATTATCAGAGCAAATATAAAAATATAAAATTTACTGATATATAGCTGTTTATAACCAATATTTAAAAGTATTTTAATTTTCTGAGCAGATTTTGTTATTAATAGTTGAAAACCAAGTATAAAAATCATTAACGAAAGAAATATTATTAATGATGAAATAAAACTTGTAACTGATATTGCAATTTTGAAAATCGAATTTAACTTACTGTTTTTTAGCTTTTCTTTGTTTGTTTCGTAGTTTTTGGTGCTCAAAAAATTCAGAATTTCGGGGTCAGAAGGGTCTTTTGCTAAAATTACAAGTCTTGATGGATTTTTGTCGCCATCTCCGTAAGTATTATTTGCCCAAATAATAAAATCATAAGGAACTAGAATTGTATTGATTCGGTCTGAAAAACCAGCAATTTTTCCTCTGAATTCATCACGTTTACCATTTCCTCTAATTTGTACACTAAAAGAAACTAAGCCAATCATATTTGCAGATATTTGTGGAAGACCTTGACTTTCTGCAAATCCGAAATTATATAAATTCAAATAATCGTTTGGAATTATTATCGGAATTAAACTGTCGTTTTGGTTCCAAACCCAGTTTTCATTTTCAATGTCAATAAATTGATTTGGAATTGCTTCAAAAAAAAGTTCGGTATAAAAACCTGGTAAGTCCGAATTTGTTCCTGTATAAGCACTTACTTCAAAGCTGTTTGAAATAAATGGACTTATTTCATTTACAAAATCCTGATTTTTTATTTCATTAATTTCTTCATCAGAAAAAGCATTTTCAGTAATATCCAATGTTTTAAGAATAGATAATTTTTTATTTATAATTATATAATCTGGTTTTATTAATTCTTTCTCAACTTTAAAAACCGATTTAATATCAAAATAAACTTCAAGTGAAATTAATAGTATGCAAAATCCTATAAATGAACCTAATGAAGCGGCAATAAGTTGTAAAAGTGTATTGTTTTTCCAAAGAAGTTTTAAAATCATATAATGTAAAATCCTAAAATTAAAAAAAACGAATAAAAAAATTGAGTTTTATTTATTAATCAAAAATGTAGCAAAACAACACAGATTATATTTAATTTACAATGGTTTAAAGTTTTAAATCTATAAAATCAGTGTTGTTTGTTTTCTACATTTTAGTCTGTTTTTAATATTATTCAAAATCAGATATTTGTTAATAAATTTCCGGCACAAATGTTTGATATTCCATTGGAGGTCTAATGTAACCTTTTTCATAATTTAAAGGTGGCAATTCTATGTTTTCGTGTTCAATTTCCTGATAATCTACCTTTGATAATAAATGACTTATGCAGTTCAAATGTGCTCTTTTTTTATCATCAGCATTTACAACATACCATGTTGATAATTTTGTATCTGTGTATTTAAACATTTCGTCTTTGGCTCTTGAATATTCTACCCATTTTGAACGGGCTGTTACGTCCATTGGACTGAATTTCCATCGCTTAGTTATGTCAGAAAGTCGGTCTTTAAAGCGTTTTTCCTGTTCGTGGTCGCTAACTGAAAACCAATATTTTACAAGAATTATCCCTGAACGAATCAGCATTTCTTCAAAAATTGGGCATGAGCGTAAAAATTCGTGATACTCTTCGTTTGTGCAAAATTCCATAACATGCTCAACTCCAGCTCTGTTATACCAACTTCTGTCAAAAATTACCATTTCGCCACTTGCCGGAAGATGTGGTATATAGCGTTGAAAATACCATTGCGATTTTTCTTTTTCTGTTGGTACGCCTAATGCTACGACTCTGCAAATACGAGGATTAAGTTCTTGAGTTATACGTTTTATTGTACCACCTTTTCCTGCGGCATCTCTTCCTTCAAAAATTACTACCAATTTTAATTTCTTGAATTTTACCCATTCATGCAGTTTTACTAATTCTATCTGTAATTTTTCAAGTTCCTCTATATAAAAATCTTTGTCTAATTTTTTTTTCTCTTTTACAGCAGAATTTTCTAAATCATTCTGATTTATTTTTTCACTTTTTTCTTTCTTTTTCGTTTCTTTTTCAACATCAGAAAAATTCTCTTTCTTTTTTTTATCGATTTTCTTTGACATAATTTTATGTTTTTAAGTTATGTAAAATTCAGATAATGAAGATAATATATTTCAAGATTAAAAATATCAATAAATTTAGAAAAAATTATATATATATCAAAGTAAAATATCATTTATTAGTTTTTTTCCTGAAAATAATATTGATGTAAATTTATGCAAAATAAAAAATCCCTATAAAAAAAATAATTATAGGGATTTAATGATAAATTTTTGAAATTTAGTTTCTTAATTCATCAACTTTTTTTATTAAATCGTCAACTTTTGTCGAAATATTTTGATTTTCGGCTTTTAAAATTTCATTTTGTACTTTTAATTCTTCAATTTGTTTTTGCTGCTCTTTTACAGCTTCAAGTAATATTGGAATAAATTCCTGATAAGCAATAGATTTTATATTGCTCGAATTTGTGAAAACCATTGATGGAAAAACTTCTTCAACTTCTTGTGCTATAAATCCATAATGGAAATTATTTTCTGATTTTGACATTGCAACTTCTTCTTTCCACGAATAAGTTACACCTCTTAATTTGTTAATATTTTCGATAGGATTTTCTATTTGTAAAATATTATCTTTAAGCGTTCTATCTGAAGCAGATGTTAATGTACCTGCTAATGTGGCATTTCCGGTCTGATAAATTACAAATGCATCTGCTCTTGCAATAGTGCTTGTTCCGTTGCCTACAACAAAAACAGGTTGTAATGCATTTGCTAACCAAGAAGTTTGAGAACCAGAGCCTAATGTTGCATTGTAATGTCCAATTGCCATCATTGCATACTCTCTAGCTCTTGTTCCTACACCCCAAGCTGATGTAAATTGTCCCGAAGTTTGATTTCCATTTCCGCACACAAATGAACTTTGACTATTTGTAGCACCAATAGTTTGATTACTTTCGCCAAAAGCTACTGAATTATCACCTGCTGCTGAGTTTAAAGTTCCTGAAACCAATGTTCTAGCTCCCGCAGCTGAGTTACTTTCGCCAAAAGCAGCTGCTGAAACACCACCTGCGATATTTGTTGAGCCTGTAGAAAATGAGCCACTTCCACTTGAAATATTGTTGTAGCCAAATGCTGCTGAGTAGTTGCCTAAATATGCATCATTCCATTGTGTACCTGTTGTATAACCAGCTCTTAAAGAAGCATTTATTGGATAGAAAAATAATTTTGAACCACTTGCCGGCGGTGTGTTTATTATAGTTGCAGTATTATATTCACCACTTACCGAAAAATAATCGGTAGTTGTTGTTACCAGGTCAAATTTTGCTGAAGGAGTTGCAGTACCAATTCCTACTTTTCCAGTATTATAATAAATATCACTACCCGTTTGTGTCCAATAACCACTTGAAGTACTAGGAGTTACATTTATCCATTTTGAAGATGCTGAATTATATGTTAAAACCTGATTGTTTGCAACTGCTGAAATATTTACATTTGTCAGATTATCAAGATTTAAAATAGGTTTTGAATTTATCCAGCTCATTCCGTCAAAAAGTAAAACATCATTAGCTAAAAGAGTTCCGGTATTTACCATTGCAAGATTGTTTAAACTAATTCCCTGGTTAATCCAATTTGTACCATTATGCACAATTACCTGATTTGCAACAGGTGTACCCGAGATAACAACATCACTTAATTCAGCAATAGAAGTAGCACCTCCGGTTGTGCCGGCACCATTAATCCATTGAGTTCCGTCCCATTTAAGAACCTGTGTATCTGATGGAGTTGTAATATTTACATCATTTAATTCGCTTAAACTGATTGGAACTTTTCCGCCGGTTCGTGCAATATCAAGTGAAATTTCGGACGATAAAGAGTAAGGTACAGATAAAAATTCTGTTATTCCCATGTCAATTAATCCATTGCCAAATATAGCTTCACCAAAATCAACTCTTACTTTCAGAAAATAATTTCCGACAAAAACATCATTCCAGTCAATATTGTTGTAATCTGATTCTGAGCCAGCATAAGTAGTCTGACCATTTCCGATTTCAATCGAAAATAATCCAAATTCGTTTGTTACCGGATAATGTAATTCCTGCCATAAATTATTACAAGAACTACCATTATTACAATCAGTTCCTTGTAAAATTGTTATTTCTACAACAATATCCTGATTAGCAACAGGTAAACCTTCATAATTTCTTGCAACAGCTTGATAACTGAATGTTTGTGGAATAGTTTGAGAATATATATTGTTTATACACAAAACTATTGTTAAGATTGTAATTATAATTTTTATCTTATTCATATTGTTTGGTTTTGAGTTGTTTTTATTATTATTTTATTTTCAATATTTTTAGTGATTTATTATATTGATTATTAACAATTATATTAATGAAATACTGTCCAGTTTTTAAGTTTTGAACATTTACATTTATTTTCTGAAAATTTGAAATATTTCCAATTTTTTCAATTTTATAATCCAGTATAATTGATTTTCCCATAATATCATAAAAACTTAATTTTAAATCTTTTATTTCTTCTTTTGATGTTATGGTTATATTGAAATTATCAACAATTGGATTTGGAAAAATGTTGTATTGTATTTCATTTTCAATATTGTCTGAGTTTTGGCTGTTTACAAAAACAGGTTGTTGAAAACCTTGAGAAATCAGACTTCCGTTTGAGTTTGCCGGAGCTATTAACTGACCAATTGTATAAGAATAATAAATTTCAGAATTAAAAATTTTTACACCTCCGCCAGATGAAATTACTGATGGAGTAATTGCTTGTGCAAAAATAAGATTTGCAAGTAGTAAAAATGAAATTAATATTATATATTTTTTTAAGTTCATATTTTTGTAATTTATGTTTATTCTGATTTTTTTCAAAATTAATAATAAAAAATCTGAATTAAAATTTATTTGAAAACTTATTCTATTACCGTGGATTTTGTTGTAAAATATTAATTTACAGAACGTAATATTTATCTGAAGCAAACTTGGCAGGATGTGATTTTAAATTGATTTATTAAGTTTTATTACAATTCTGTTATTTTTTCTTCTTCCTTCGGGGGTTGCATTATCATAAAATGGCTGTGTTTCGCCCTTGCCTTCATATTCAATCTGAGTTACTTCAATATCAGATTTTAATAAAAGATAATCTGCTATAGATTTTGCTCTGCTATTTGATAAACTTGCATTATAATCTGAAGAACCAATATTATCAGTATGTCCTACAATCAAAATCTTTAATTCTTCGTCTTCAATTAGTTTCTGAGAAATTTTATCAATTTCGCTGAAAGACGAAGAAAGTAGCCTATCGCTACCTTTCCCAAAAATTATTTTATCTGATACAATACTGTCGGTCCAAATACTTTTATCGGATTCAACAGGCGGAGAAACAGTCGTTTTTAAACTTATTAAATCTTCCAAATCTTTAATCATTTGTTTAAGTTCTTTAACATCCTCCTTTCTTTCAATTTCTTCAGTATTAATATCTTTTTCGAGTTTATTTATTCGTTTTACCAAATCAGGGTCAACTCCACCAGATGTTGCTTTACTTGGAAATATTGAAGGTTCATTTGGTGCTTCAGCTCTGTTAAATAAAAATCCTAGTGTCAATTCATGACTTCCTGCTGATGCAGATGTTATTCCTCCAACTCCAAAATCATAACCATAATTAACAATTAACCAATCGCTTACAGAGCCACCTGCAATTATTGAAACTGAATTTCCGGCTTTATACATTACTCCTGTCCAAAGTTTTTCTTTAAATTCAAATAATGCAGAACCTTCGTAATTTATTTTGCTTTTATCTGTAGTTCTAATTATTACTGATGGTGTTATTTTCGTATTTTCACTCACACTCAGTTCATAAGATAAATGTGCAATATATTGTCTTTTTAACTGATATTGTGTGGTTTCATTATCATAATTTATTTTTAGCGAGAGTGTTCTGGGAACAGAAACCCCAACAATTAAACCATTTGCTTTAAACATAACAGATGCTCCAATATCTGCTGCAGTTCCTACAAGAGAATTATTATTTTGAATTAAAGGGTCAATTAAATTTCCATAACTATTTATATTTGATATATTTAACTGATTTCGGTATAACTTAGGTTCTAATCCGAAACTAAGAGAAGAATTTGTCCCAAATTTTAAGTGGTAAGCATAAGCTGCTGAAAGATAAAAGTGCATAAAATTTCCAGTTTTTTCAACCGCAACAGATGCTCCAATTCCCATATTGTCGAGCATTCCACCATTTATGTCAATAGTTGCTAAAGTTGGTGCTCCTTGTATTCCTATCCAACTTTGTCTATAACCTAAAAAACCTTCAGTATGTCCACTAAATCCTGCAAAAGAAGGAGATAACGAAAATTTATTTATCAGATACTGATTATTAATAGGTAATTGCTGTGCTTTCAAAAGTGAAATCATTGTTAGGAGAAGCAATGAAATCAGAATATTTCTTTTTAACATATTATATTGTTGTTTAAAAAGTTATCTAATAATATCTACAAAACCTGAGCCGCCTTTTCTTCCCTCGCATTTTACAATATAATAATATGTACCTGCGTCAAGTTTATTTCCCTTATTGTCGCTTCCTGAAAAGCCTCCAAGATTTGTATATTCTTCATTTTCATATACTAACTGTCCCCATTTATTGTAAATCTGAATAAAAACCTTGTTAGAATACATTCCTAAATCCTGAATAAAAAGTATATCGTTTATTCCGTCATTATTATCGGGTGTCAAAATATTGTTTTTTACAGTAATTTCAGGTTGATTTTCAACCGCAATTGTATCTGTTATATAAGTACTTATTGAATCAGAACAAAATTCGTTGTATGCAACAACCGAATATTTGCCGGTCTCCAAATAGTAAACTACAGAATCTGTTTCATCTGTCAGATTTACACCAAAATACCACATAAAATTTACATCTGTAAGACCTGTATGAACAGTTAGTGTTTTTTCGTCTGCATTATTCACTAGGTTAATTTTTGGTGATTCATGAACCATTACTGAATGACTTGTACTGTCTTGTAAACCAGTAATATCTGTAATTATTATCCAAGCCGAAAATATTCCATCTGTAAGATAAATATGTTCAGGATTATTTCCCCAAGTGTCAATATTATCACCGAATTTCCATTGAGTATTTACAAAATTTCCGGTCGAAATATTAGTAAAATATACTGTATCACCCATACAATATTCAGCAATTGAATGGTCAACACTAAAATCTGCAACAAGTTGTGCGTTTATATTTGAACTTAGAAAAATATTCAAAATTATTAAAACTGACAATATTCTATATTTCAACATGTTTAAACTTGTTAAATTTTTTTTGAAACTTTTTGTTTTAGTATTACAATAAAAATGCCAATTTAAATTTACTTTAAACTGACAAAAACGAAAGATAACGAAAAAAAATAGCAAAATCAATATAAATTAAGAATTTTCAGCAACATAAAAACTTAATTTTTTTAGCAGGGGTTATAAAAATTCTTCAGGCTTTTTTATGTAAATGGTTTCTTTTTTCTTAAACTTTGCAGCAATTGTGCCCAAAATTCCTTCATGTCGTCCAATTACTAAACTACCTTCATCATATAAATTGTCGTAAAAAAATTCAAATAATCTGTTTTGTAAATTATGATTGAAGTATATTAACACATTTCTACACATAATAATGTGAAATTTTGTATTGAAAACATTTCCTTCTGTAACCAAATTGTGTTTTAAAAAAATCGGTTTTTTTGTTAGAAAAGGTTTAATCTTTACAATATCTTTTGCCTTATTTACTTCGAGGTATTTTGTGTATGGAATATTTTTTGAATTGTTTTCGTCAAGAGGATCAACTTCAATTGCCTGACGGTAATTATCAAGGTATTCAGAAATATCTCTATATTTATATTTTCCTGATTCGGCAACTTTTAAAACTTCTTCGTTTAAATCAGTTCCATAAATTGTAGTTTTATCGAATAAGTCTAATTCATAAAGCATTATAAGCATTGAATATAATTCTTGTCCAGTAGAACAACCTGCATGCCAAATATTTATTTGATCTAAATGACCATATTTTTTATCAATAATTTGTTTTAGAAGTTGCCAGATTTGAGGGTCTCTAAATAATTCAGTAGTATTTACTGTAATTTCTCTAACAATCTGCTCAAGAAAATCAAAATCATTACTTATTTTTGTAATTAATCCAAACAAATCTAATTGATGGTCAGATAGTAATTTTTCAATTCGTCTGCCAAATGACTTTTCTGAATAATCAGAAAAATCATAATTAGATGCTTTTTTTAACGCATCTTTGAAATAAATAATATCATTTTTTCCTATCTCCACCACTTAACTTCTAATCAGTTTTTTTAAGATTGACAAACTTAACAATTTTTTTTTAATAAATAAATTTTTCATATATTAATTTGAATTTTTAAATAATATTTTTTTAAGCTAAAACTTGTCTAAATTATTTAACCTATAAAAACCATGAAATCTTATTTTATTGATAATATAATTATTTACAATGATTTTTTTAAAATAACATAAGATTTTTTTTTTATGAAATATTAAAAAAAATTTAAACTAACTATTTTAATACTAGTATTTCATAAAATATTTAATTGTTTTATTCCTTGAGTAAACAAATCAATAAATTTAAAGGCACATTTTTTGTTTTTTTTTGTTTTTAGAAAAAAATAAATAAAATTTGTGATATTATTTATTTAATCAATTTTAAGATAATTTATAATTTATTTCGTTTAAAAATCATTATTATAATAATTTGATTTTTAAGGCTTTGAATTTTATAATTTAATACAATATAAAACTTGTGGATATATTTATTTTGTAAAATTTATTTTATACGTTTTTTTTTACTAATATTGAAATCAATATATAATCTAATTTTTTTTGAAAAAAAGCTATATTTGAACTTATTAATTTTGATTTTTGATAGAAAACTTACTGATGCAGAAACTTAAAGAAAAAATACAAAATCTTAATTTAGCATTAAAATTCAGGCTATTGTATGGAATAATTATTTTTTCAATTATTACAATTATTTTGGCTTTTTTTGTCATTAATTCCAAAATCAACAGCAAAATTGATACACTTAACAATAAATATTTAAATAATTATACAGAACTATTTAATATAATACTGTCTGTTGAGAAAAATGTTATTACAAATCATATAGAAATTCAAAAAAAAACCAACCTTATTGAAATTCAACGTATAAACTATGAAAGTTCAACAGTAATAAACGATTTAATTTCAAAATACGAAATAGGAATTACTACTATTGATGAAGTTATATTGTTAGATGAATTTACTACCGAATTTAATAATTATCAAAATATTATATCCGAAACATTTACATATTTCAAGAAAAATCAAGACTCTGTTGCCAATATTATTCTATTAGAAAAAGAATATTCTTCATTTGAAAAACTTCAACTTATTTTTCTTAAACAAAAAGAACTGTATAGTAATAATATAAATACATCTATTGCTCAAATAAAAAGTTATAAAGTAAGTTCTGTTACTTTTGCAATAATTTTCAGTACTATAGTTTTTATGTTGGTTATTGTTGTAATTTTTATTACATTCTCGGGTTATATACCTTATTTAAACAGTATTAAAAAAAATCTGAACGATTTAACAATTGGTATTATTCCTGAAGAAAAACTACAATATCAAAAAAATGAAGTTGGAGAATTAGCTAACAACGTAAATGTTATTTCAGAAAATTTGCAAAGTATTGAATATTTTATAAATCACATTAGTACTGGAGATTACAATATAGATATTACTGAATTTAGTAAAAATAATCTTATCGGAAATTCATTACAAAAACTTAAATTTAATTTAAGTGAAACACAAAAAGAAAACGAAAAACGAAAATTAGAAGACGAAAGAAAAAATTGGGCTAATCAAGGATTAACAAAATTCTCAGAAATACTAAGAAGTTCATCCGAGAATATTCAGAATTTGGGAGATGAAATTATTAAAAACATTGTTTTCTATTTAGACGCTAAAGTTGGAGGACTTTTTCTTTTTGTTGAAGATACAGACAATTATCTTGTTTTATTGTCTGCCTTTGCATTCGACAGAAAAAAATACTATACTAAAAGAATAGAAATTGGAGAAGGATTAGTTGGAATGTGTGCTCTTGAAAAAAGCACTATATATATTACCGATATTCCAAAAGATTATATGGAAATAGAATCGGGACTTGGTGATTCTCCTCCAAAAAGCATTTTAATTGTACCGCTAAAAACCGAAACCGGAATACTTGGCGTGATAGAAATAGCTTCATTTAAGACATTTGAAGATTTTGAAATAGTATTTGCCGAAGAAGTTGCAGAAAGTATAGCTTCAACTATTTCGTCAGTAAAAATAAATGCGAGAACAGCACAACTTCTTGAAGAATCCCAAAAACAATCGGTGGAACTTGCAAAAAGAGAACAGGAATTAACTGTAACAATGCAAGAAATGCAGATTACTCAAGAAGAATCAAAACGTAGAGCAGCAGAAATGGCAAGTATTTTAAACGGAGTTGACCAAACACTTTTAAAAATTGAAGTTAGCACTGAAGGAAAAATTTTAAATGTAAATCAAAGATTATTACGTACATTAGGATATATTGAGGAAGAAATCAGGTCAAAAAAATTGGAAAGTATTTTTCCTGAAGAAAATAGAACCAAAATTGCCGAAATATGGAAAGCCCTTTTAGACGGTCAATCTTTTAGAGAAACTGAAAGACTTAAAAATAAAGAAGGTAAAGATATTTGGCTTTTATCTCAATACACTCCAATTTTTGGAACTAAAGGTGATGTTATTAGAATATTATACTTGGCAAATGATATTTCGGAACAAAAAGAAATAGAAGATAAAAATAGAAAATTACTTGACGAATCTGTAAATAAAACCACCGAATTATTAGTTGCACAAAAGAAAATGGCTGAAAATGAAATAGAAATGAATAGTATTTTAACAGCCATTGACCAGACTTTGATGAAAGCTGAATATTCTGTAGAAGGAAACCTCCTCTCTGCAAATAGAAGGCATATTGAAACAATGGGATATGATTTCGAAAAAACTAAAGGTCAGAATATTCTAACATTTATTCAAGATGAAGAAAAAGAAAATTTTAAAAAACTTTGGAACGAAGTATGTAATGGCGTTTTACGTCAGATAACAGTTAAACGGCAAAGCAAAACAACTGGAAACGATATCTGGCTTTTAAACCAATACACTCCAGTTGAAGATGCTACTGGAAAAATATTAAAAGTTTTATACACAGCTATTGACATAACAGAACAAAAGCAAATTGAAGAAAAAAATAAAAAACTTCTCGAAGAAACTATGCTAAATCAGCAGTTGATGGTGAAGAACGAAATTGAATTGCAAAGTGTTATAACAGCAATTGACCAGACACTTATGAAAGCAGAATATTCTGTTGAAGGTAGTTTATTATCGGCAAATAAACGACATATTGAAACAATGGCTTACAACTTTGAAGAGTCAAAAGGGGCAAACATCATGATTTTTATTCCCGAAGACGAAAAGGAAGATTTCAAGAAGTTGTGGTTAAGTGTTTGCGAAGGTAATTTGCACAAAAAGACCGTAAAAAGAAAAAGTAAAACAACAGGTAAAGATTTGTGGCTTTTAAATCAGTACACTCCGGTAAAAGATAAAAGCGGACTGGTTCAGAAAATTTTATATACTGCAATAGACATAACAGAACAAAAAATAATTGAAGAAAAAAACCAGATATTTCTCGAAGAAGCAATTAACAGAGAGCAGGAATTAAAAAATACTCAAGAGGATATGTCCAAAAAAGAAATTGAGTTAAAGAGTATTATTACTGCAATCGATCAGACTCTAATGAAGGCAGAATATTCTGTTGAAGGTAATTTACTTTCGGCAAACCAACGGCATATTGATACACTAGGTTATGATTACCAGAAAACGCTTGGAGAAAATATATTAACTTTTATACCTGAAGATGAAAAAGAAAGTTTCAAAAAATTATGGGAAAACGTAGCACAAGGAAATATGTTTCAGGTTGCCGTTAAACGGAAAAGCAAGACGACTGGAAAAGACCTATGGTTATTAAATCAATACACACCTGTTAAAGACAACAATAATAAGGTTTGGAAAATTTTGTATATTGCAATAGATATAACTGAACAAAAGCAAATTGAAGACGAATTACTGCAACAAGAAGAAGAAATGAAACTAAATATGGAAGAACTTTTTCAAAAGCAACTCGAACTCGAAAATAAAATTGAATATCTCGAGAATAATGAAAAAAAAATAACAAATAAATACAACCAAAGCAAAGACTTTAAATATAATGAATGGTTAAAAAAGTTTTATTAATTATTTTTTCAAAAAAAACTTTATTTATTTTAATAATTTTTAATAAGTTTACAAATTGTTTTTAATTTAAATCTTTTTAATGGAAGAAATCAACCAAAATATTGACAATCAAAAACTTCAAAAAAGAAGTGTTTTAAGATTCACCATTCGTGGTGTAATCATTGGATTAATATTTCCGGTTGTAGCATGGATTATAGATATTACTATTAACAAAATAGACCTAAATATTGCAGATTTATGGGACATGCATCTCGAAAACCCTATACATTTCATTGTTGATTTAGCTCCATTTATTTTAGGAATAATATTCTATATTCTAATTAATAATAAAAATAAAGTAACTGAAAATCTTTATAATATCATTAAAATCCGAAATGAGCTTATTTCGAGAAATTCAATATTTGCAAAAAAAATTGGAGAAGGTGATTTTTCAGCAGACATAGAAGTGGCTGAAGAAGATATTATAGGAACTTCACTTTTGCTGATGCGTAACAATCTGGTTGCAACATATCAAAAAGAGAACGAACAAAACTGGATAGCAAAAGGAAAAGAAATTATCAGTGACATTTTACGACATAATAACAATCTTTACAACCTAGCTTATGAAACAGTAATAAGTCTAGTTAACTATACTAATTCCGTTCAGGGTGCGTTCTATATTTATGAAGAAGAAAGAGATATTTTAATAAATATAGCAACATTCGCGTACAATAGAAAAAAGTATATCAATCAAGAATTTAAAATTGGACAGGGTTTAGTTGGACAGGCAGCTTACGAAAAAGACATTATTTATAGAAAAGAGATACCAAACGATTATATTTCAATATCTTCAGGAATAATAGGTGATAACAAACCAAAAACTATTCTTATTTCTCCACTTATTGGTGATGAAAAATTACAAGGAGTTATTGAGCTGGCTTCATTTAGTAATGATTTGCCAGACAGAACATTAAAACTAATTAAAGAAACAAGCGAAATTATTGCTCAAACCGTATTCAACCTTAAAGTAAACACACGAACCGAAAAATTATTACGCGACTCTCAGGAAATGACAAAATTATTGCAAAAGAACGAAGAAGAGCTCAGACGCAATGCACAGGAAATGGCATTATCACAAAAAGAAATTGAAGAAACAAACAGAAAATTAGCAGCACAAATTCAAGAGGTTGAAAGAGGTCAAAAACGATTATACGCACTGTTAGAAAATGCATCAGAAGTAATTACTATTTATGATAGTGAGGGAATTATTTCTTATGAAAGTCCGTCAATTAAACATATTTTAGGATATGATCCTGATGATTTAGTTGGCAAAAACGGATTCGAAGTATTCGACGATGCTGCAAACCGAAAAATGAAAGCTGCTTTCGATAAATTAATCGAAAATCCTAACGAACCTATAACATTTGAATATCAATTTACAAAATCAGATGAAGAAATAATGTGGCTCGAAACAACAGGACGAAATCTGTTGTCGAGTATGGCAATACAAGGTATAATTTTTAATACCAGAGATATAACTGTTAGAAAAATTGCAGAAAAAGCACAACGTATGAGCGGGGAAATGCAAGCACTTTCTGAAAACTCGCCTGATATGATTGTCAGGTTGAGCCCTGACGGTAAATTCTTCTACGTTAATCCAATTGTTGAACAATTTACAGGTGTAAATAAAAATGCAATAATTAAACGTTCATTAGATGAAGTTGAAATTGATACAGAAATAATTTCTTTTTTCAAAGATTCATTAAAAAAAGTAATATCATCTAAACAAAAATTTGAAACAGAAACAATTTTTCCAAGAATTGATATAGACGAAGAACGAATAGTACAATTTAACGCAATTCCCGAATATAACAAAGAAAACGAATTAGAAACAGTCCTTTTTGTAGCACATGATATAACAGAACAGAAACAAATTCAACAGGAAATTGAAGAAAAGAACAAAAGTATTACTGAAAGTATAAACTATGCTCAAAGAATACAATCGGCAATTGTACCAAATATTGACTCAATAACCGAACATTTATCAAAATCTTTCGTATTCTATTTACCGAGGGACGTTGTAAGCGGTGATTTACCTTGGTTTTTAAAAAATGGAGACGACATTTACATCTCTGCAATTGATTGTACAGGACATGGAGTACCCGGAGCTTTGCTTTCATTTATTGGATATTTCATTTTAAATAGCATAGTTAGCGTAGGAGATGATTTAGATGCTGGTTTAATATTGGATAATCTACACGAAGGAGTAAGGAAAACTTTAAAACAAGACCATCCCGATGCAGAAGCAAGAGATGGCATGGATATTGCTCTCTGTAAAATAAACTTTAATAAAAAAGAATTAAATTTTTCTGGGGCACATAGACCACTTTATTACCTTACTAAACAAGGTGATTTTAACCAATATAAAGGAACACCACAAGCGATAGGAGGTATCCCAACCAGAAAAGGAAAGGAAAAAAAGTTTGAAAATCATTTAATAAATTTTAATTTAGGCGACAAAATATTCTTCTTTTCTGATGGTTTACCAGACCAGATTGGCGGTGAAGATGGACGAAAATACAAGAACCAAAGGATTAGAGATATGATTGTTGAGAATATAAATTATACAATGGATGAACATAAAAGTTTCTTTATGAAGGATTTTAAAGAATTTATGGGAAACTACAAACAAATTGATGACGTTTTATTTATAGGTATCGAATTTTGAGTTTTTTACAATATAAAAAACTATGGCAGATTTAAAAGATAAACAAGAATCATTAGACTTTGTCTATGACTTTTACGTAAAGATGAAGAAAAACAAAATTAATCTGGCTTATGAGGGTGAAATAACTCATCAGATTACTAAAGCTTTTACTTCACTTACCGAAAACAACATGAATAGAGAACAGGATTATAATTCGGTTCAGAAAAAGGTTTTTCATGTTATGGTAGAATGTTTGCAGAATATTAGTAAACATGCCGAAAACAGGCACAGTATCGTTACTTCTAAAGACGGTAGAGGTATATTTATGGTTTCTAAAGGCGAGACCGAATACAATGTTACAACCGGAAATATTGTCAAAACCGATAAAGTAGATGAATTAATCAAAATTCTCGAAAACATCAATAATCTCGACAAAGATGGTTTAAACAAACTCTACAAGCAGCAGATAAGAGAAGGACGATTATCTGAAAAAGGTGGTGCGGGATTAGGATTTATTGATATAGCCAGAAAAACAGGGCAAAAATTAATATACAGTTTTCTAAAAATTGACGAAGAAAAGTCTTTCTTCGTATTAACTTCAACAATTTCAAGATTAAAAGAATAAAAATTATATAATTATGCAAGTAATAAAAATTCAAGGATCGGACGATACTCCTAAAGTTATTTTAGATGCAAACCCTGATAACCCAATTTTTGAAATTTCAGGAAGGTCGTTGCCCGAAGACGTTGTAGCTTTCTACGAACCAATACTTGAATGGTTAGATGAATATGCTCAAGGTCCACTTCCAAAAACTGTCTTTGATTTTAAATTGGAATATTTTAACACCGCATCATCAAAACTTTTATTAGACGTTTTGCTAAAATTAGAAGATATGTATGATGACGGAAATGATATTCTAGTTAGATGGCATTATCCTGATGATGACGAGGATATGGAAGAAGCTGGCGAAGAATATGCTGATATAGTGGAAGTCCCTTTTGAGCAGGTTAGCTATTCTATTGATTAATTTTAATAGATAAAAATTTCTTTTTTTAACAACAATTTTCCAATTTTGGAACTTTGTTGTTTTTATGCAAAATGCAACAGATATATTAATGACAGCTTTTATACTTTAGAAAGAGTAAAAAATGAGTGAAGAAATTCTTAACGCCCTAGTACAATTGTTTGCAATTATTGCAAAACAAGATGAAGGTGTTGACGACAAGGAAATACAATACGTAGAGAATTTTTTAACCCAGCAGCTTGGCGACGAGACTGTTGCGGGATACCTCAGTAGTTTCAAAAGCAAAGCTGGTATTGAAGACGAAAAATCAAAACTTGACGAAGAAACTGGTCAGGAAGAAGGAAAAAAGAAAAAAACAAAACTTACATCTGTAAAAGATTCAGTAAGAATTCTTGGATTATGTAAAAAAATTAATCGAACTCTAAATCAAAAGCAAAAAGTAGTTGTATTGGTTCGTCTTTTCGAATTGGTTAATACCAGTCGAAAATTTACAGACCAACGTATGGCTATTATAAATACCGTTGCCGAGGTATTTAATATATCAAAAGATGAATTTGCAAGTATCGAAATTTTTGTTTTACAAAATGATTTTTCGGCACTTGATATAGATTCATTATGCATAATCAATGACAAAAGTTTAGAATGCCATCATTGTAAGAAAATTAATTCCGAAACACTAGATGGCAGTTTAATTATACTAAGAATTCAAAGTTCGGAATTGTACTTTCTACGATACACCGGGACTCAAGATGTATTTTTAAATGGATTAGGTGTTTATAACAACAGAATATATTTATTTGCAACAGGTAGCACTATTAAACTTCCAAAAGGAAAACCTATTTACTATAGTGATATTGTTGCTAATTTTCTTGCAGATAAAACATTTACCCGACTTTCATTTGACGTTCGAAATGTTGAATATAGATTTCCAACAGGAGGAATTGGTTTAAGAGATATAAATTTCTCAGAACAACACGGCAAATTGGTAGGAATAATGGGAGCTAGTGGTGCCGGTAAAACAACACTTCTCAATTTATTATCAGTTA